>Ga0307445_10000056_pt1 | contig 45550 bp, 45 predicted proteins | sample SalMarSW160330MG_FD_202147 | JGI IMG/M metagenome (GOLD analysis project Ga0307445, IMG submission 202147) | Salt marsh sediment microbial communities from the Plum Island Ecosystem LTER, Massachusetts, United States - SW1603-30 | ecosystem: Environmental > Aquatic > Marine > Intertidal zone >... | reverse complement strand
TCAACCATTTTTGGGCCTTCAATGCAGATGCTGCAGTCAAGGGTTGGAAAAGTCTTGTCAAGGGCTGCCATGTGACCGCCGATGCTTTCGCCTTTCTCCAACAGGTAAACTTTGAAGCCCATCTCCGCCAAGTCCAGCGCCGCGTTCATTCCCGCGATGCCGCCGCCCACAACCAAGGCTTTGTTGGTTACGGGAACCTCGATTGTTTGAAGGGGCATCATTAGGCGGGTTTTCGCCACAGCCATCTTTATGGCGTCTTTCGCTCTTTCTGTAGCCTCTTTTGGCGTGCTTGGGTGGCACCATGAACTGAACTCGCGGATGTTCGCCATCTCGTAAAGGAACGGGTTTAAACCCGCCTCAGAAACCGTCCGGCGGAACGTCGGTTCGTGCATTCGGGGTGAGCAGGCCGCCACCACTACGCGGTTCAGCTTGTATTCTTTTATGCCTTTCCTGATTTCTTCTTGGCCGGGGTCGGCGCACGTGTAACGGTTTTCCTTGACATAAACGACGTCTGGAATCGTTTTAGCGTACTCCACAAGCTCCTTTATGTCCAAAGTGCCCGCGATGTTCAAGCCGCAGTGGCAGATGAAAACGCCTATACGCAACTCTTCGTTTTCAGGCTGCTTCGGCGTTTCGGGCTTGCTCATCTTATCTCCTCTTCAAACACGAACCGGCGGCACACTGATTCTTTCGCCTTTTGGGAACCGCAGGCTTTCAACTCTTTAACCGCGTCAACTGGCGAAGTGAGCTTCTCCAGAGCCTTGTTCCACGCACCAGAGCGGACAGGCGCATGGTGTATTTTGGTTCTTTTAAGCGTCAAAGCGTCGTCAACTGGGCAAACCGCTTTGCAGGCGCCGCAGTAGTCACAGAAAAGCTCGTTAACGTAAACTTTCCCGTCCTTCTCCGAAAGGTACAGTGCGCCTTTTATGGGGCAAACGTCAAGGCAGTCGGTGCAGCCTTCCGGACACTTCGCTTGGTCAATGGCAATTTTGCCTTCTATGAATTTCCGCACCTTGATTACGCCTGGCGCGCATTTGAATTCGCAGACCCGGCAGGTAGGGCAGTACTCTTTCTGAATGTCCAAGCTGGTTTGCACGCGTTTCCTCTGGCTCGGCGTCAAAGCCGCCACGTCTTCCACCGGCTTCCCGTCGTAGCCTACACGGCTGATTTTAATCAAAGATAAGGGGCAAACGTCTTCGCATTCAACGCAGTCTGGTGGGCACTGGCTCGTGTCCACTTTTATGTCGCGAGTTAGCTGTGGAAAACTCTCCTTATCCAGCACTGAAAGCGCGTGTTCACCGTTTAACGTGAGTTTGATGGCGCCGTAGGGGCAGGCAACGTCGCATATCCCGCAGAAATTGCATTTCTCCAAGTCAATATCGATTTTGGCTTTCCTTGCTTTTTGTCCCTTGACTTTGGGCTGTTTTTCAAGTTTGATGGCGTCTTTTGGACAAGCTAAACTGCATATCTGGCAACCCGCGCAGCGTGCCTTATCAAGGGTTAACTTGAAGTTTTTAACGTGTAAAACCCATTCCAGAGATAACGTGTCTGCCGTATCTTTTTTCACGGTTTTTAACGGCATTTATTTTACCACCAACACAAGGCACGCTCGATGCCAGATTGTTAAACTGTTTCAATGCAGAGTTTTCGATATAAATATTGCTTGCTGATAACGCCGTTTTATTCATGAAATTTAATGGAAAATGCATGAAACCAATCAGTTTCGAATCGTTACGGCAACATGACACTTCAACACATCAGCGTCTTCAATGTGAACTACCCGCAAACCAGCTTTTTGCAGCAAAGCCTGGAAAGCTTCCAGTGAAAACACTTTCTTCAACCCCGTCACCACAATCGGCGCGCTTCGCTTGGCGTTTCGCTCAATTTCCGTTAGTGTTTTCAACGGGTTCGGCATGTTCTGAAGCACCGTAAAAGCGAAAACCGCGTCGAAACAAACGTCTCTGAACGGCAGATGGTCCGCGTCAGCCTGAACCAGGTGAACGTTACGGAAAGCTCGGGTGTGCTCTTTTGCTTGGAGCAATAGCCGACGGGAAATATCAACGCCCACAAGCGTTTTGGCTTCGGCTGCTATATAGCTGAAAAAGAGTCCCGTACCGCATCCAACATCGAGAACGTTGCCGTTCATTTCCAAGTGTTTTAAGGCTGCGCGGTACTTCGCTGCTTGTTCCTCAGCGTACCGCTCATCATACATTCTGGCTGTCACGTCGTAACGACGCATGACCTTGCGCTTCTGGTTCCATTTGTTCACGGGCTGAACCTTCAGAAATCTTATGTACGCTGGAACCCTCTAAAATACTTGGCTGAAAAAAGAATGCAGAAAGACAAGTTAACGGTTCTCACGAACCCAACGCTGGCGGAAGCCACCTCGGTAATTGAGAAGGCGTTTGTGCAGAGAAGAACGCTCATCGTGGCGGGCAAGTGCAGTGTTCGCTACACGGGCAGAGCCAAGTCAACGCTTGAGCCTGGCGAACGACTGCTAATCATCAAGGAAGACGGTTCGCTGCTTGTTCACCGCCCAATCGGCTACGAACCCGTGAACTGGCAGCCGTCTGGAAGCGTTTTCCACGTGCAAACCAAAGCCGACACGATGGAAGTTCACGCGGTCAGGCAGAAACCCCGCGAGAATGTGCGGGTGACGTTCAGCGAGGTTTTCATGGTTTCCGCCCTGAGCCTTGTGGATTCGGGAGAGTTCGCGCTTTACGCCAGCGAACTTGATATGCATAAGGCGATTTTGCTGAAGCCTTCGCTTTTGGAGGATGGTTTTAAGCCGATTAGTTATGAGAAGAAGGTTGAGCCTGGGTTTGTGGATGTTTACGGCGTGGATAAGGAGGGAAGGCTTGTGGTGGTGGAGGTTAAGAGGAAAACCGCTGGGAAAGACGCTGTTTTGCAGCTGTCTCGGTACATAGAAGCTATAAAAGGCAAGGCGGACCGTGAGCTGCGAGGGGTGCTTGTTGCGCCGAGCTTGGGCAAGGATGTGCAGAGGCTGCTGGTGACGCTGGGGTTGGAGTTTAAGGCGTTAGATCCGAAAAAATGCGCTAAAGTGCTGAAGAAAACTGAAGCTACGAAACTGGAAAAGTTTTTCAAGTGATGACATCAATTAGGCGCGTGAATTTAGCGCAGCCTTGGTAAAAGTTAAGAGAAACCTTAAATCCGCTGTACTTCTCAATAAGGCTTATGTCAGAAGAGCTAGAACGCTACCTTTCCAGTTATATACAAAATCGTGTGGGAGTATTGAAGAAGTACCTGTTGGCGGCTTTGGACAATAAAGACCACTGCATATGGTACTTGGAATCAACCGAGGGCATGCTTATGCCATCTTCGGATTTAAAGAACGTCCAGCTTCTGAGGGATGCCCAACTTTTCACCGAGGACGTTAGAATTTCAAGAAACGGGCGCAACACCTACAAGATTTATTGTTTGACGGAGCTGGGTCTGAATCTGGCTGCTGAGATCAAAAAGGAAGGCTTAGAAGGCAACCAAAAAGAAAAATAAACAAAACACGCACACGCGCCAACCGCCTGCCATTTATAAGTTAACTGCGTTTTAGACACCCTCTTTTTAACAAGTTATATAAGCTTAACAATGCTCAATGGGTGGCTATGAGCGCTGTACTTTCACCCTTTGAAACAATAGGACTCTACTCCGTCATTGCAGTAGCTGTCGGCGCATTAATTTACGCATTAATTCTGAGAAGAGAAGTTCTCCGGGAGAGCACAGGCTCCGGCAAAGTGAAAGAAGTTTGGAACGGAATCAAGTCAGGAGCAAACGCCTACCTGAAAACCCAGTTCCGATCGTTAATCTTGTTCATAGGCGTCTTAGGCGCCTTCCTCTACATCTCGGCGGCGCTCGACCCGTCAATTACAAACGTCCAAAATATTAACCCGTTTTTCATAATAATCGGCAGAGTCGGCGCATTCCTGATTGGAGTTTTCTTCTCCGCCATGATTGGCTATGTTGGAATGAACATGGCGGTGCAGGGAAACATTCGCGTTTCCGAAGCTTCCCGTAAAGGCTTTCGCGAAGCGCTCCGCATCGCGTACCGCACAGGAACCATCACCGGCATGCTCACCGACGGCCTAGGCCTTTTGGGCGGAACCATAATCTTCCTGATATATGTCGAACATTCACCTGCGGTCCTTCTGGGCTTCGGGTTCGGCGGCACGTTACTTGCGTTGTTTATGAGGGTCGGCGGTGGGATATACACTAAAGCAGCAGATATAGGCGCGGACCTGGTGGGCAAGGTTGAGATTGGCATTCCTGAAGATGACCCGAGGAACGCGGCGGTCGTAGCGGACCTTGTGGGCGACAACGTCGGCGACTGCGCGGGGATGGCTGCGGACATTTTTGAATCCTATGAGGTTACTATGGTTTCGGCGCTTATCCTGGGGTTAGCCATAGCCACGCAAGGGCCAATATTTGAGGCTAAATGGATTGTTTTTCCCCTCTTAGCGCGTGGTATAGGCATCGTAAGCACGGTTATAGGAACATACGCGGTTTCAGTGTGGCCTGAAAGGTGGACGAGAGGCGACGCTTTTAAGGCGATGGATTTATCGTATGACCTGTCCAGCGTACTTTCTGCAGCCAGCTTTCTGCTTTTAGCCGTATTCTATGTCAACGACATCAGAGTGTTCTTGGTCACCACGATGGGTATAGTCCTCGCGATAAGCTTCAACAAGCTCGCAAATCATTTCACCAGCCCAAGCAAGGGTCCTGTTGATAAAGTGGCGGCAACAAGCAAGACAGGAGCAGCCACTCTGATTTTGCAGGGTCTGGCGTTGGGGTTTGAGAGCACCGTTTGGACAACACTGCTAATCGGACTTACGATTGCGGTTTCTGTTATAATTTGGTTTGGAGCAGGAATTATTTTTGCGTTCTACGGAGTAGCCCTTGCCAGCATTGGCATGCTTACGCAGACAGGCAACAACGTTGCCATGGACACGTTTGGTCCCATAGTGGACAACGCAAATGGCATAGGCGAAATGGCTGGGCTTGAAGGGGAACCTCGGCAGATTCTGGCTGACTTGGACGCCTCAGGCAACACAACCAAGGCAATCACTAAATCCTTAGCCATAGCCTCAGCGGTGCTGGCTGCAGTGTCGCTGTTTTCCGCCTTCACAGAAACCCTGGGCGTCAACCTCGACATCGCGGACCCGCTGGTTTTCGTGGGGCTTCTAGTCGGCGGTTCACTCCCGTTTCTGTTCAGCTTCATATCCATAAGGGCTGTCAGCAGGGCGGCGGGAAAAATCATCGAAGAAGTAAGAAAACAGTTCAAGATTCCTGGAATTATTGAAGGATTGAAGCTTCCAGACTACGCCTCAGTTGTGAGCATATGCACTTCCGCTGCGCAACGAGAACTAGCGAGCTTGGCGATAATAGCGATATTAACGCCTTTGGCGGTTGGAGCCCTCTTGGGCGCTGCGGCTTGGGGAGGATTCTTGGCTGGAGTAATTTTGACGGGGCAATTGTTGGCTGTGTTCATGGCAAACTCCGGCGGCGCCTGGGATAACGCCAAGAAGAAGATAGAAGACGGGTATTACGGAGGCAAATACTCTGAAAGCCACAAGGCGTCAGTGGTAGGCGACACCGTAGGCGACCCGTTGAAGGATACGGCTGGACCCGCTTTGAATCCGATGATTAAAGTGATTAACCTGATTTCGCTGCTCTTTTCAGGTGTCATACTTTCAATGGGTAACACGCTTATGGTCGAAATTCCGAGTACGGGTATTCAAATACCGGTTGTTTCGATCATTCTTTCAGTTGTTTTGATAGGTATAATCGGCGCTGCCATATTCTACAGCAAGCGTGAGACAAAGGAAGAAGAGAGAGCACGTGACGTTGAAGGACCTGTTCCAAGCGACATTCTTGCTGAACCTAACCCTGTGGAAGTGAACGCGGATTTCGTTGTGAATGCCACGCTTGACGATTCCAGCACTGGTGGCTCAAAAATAGCCTCGGCCGAGTACAGTCTTGACGGAACATCATGGCAGTCGATGGAACCTGCAGACGGCGCCATGGACGCTCCAATCGAGAAGATAGTGGCGAAGTTATCAGTGACGAAAGCGGGCGTTTACAACCTGCAAGTGCACGGCTCCGATGAACTGGGAAACGTGGCTTCTGAAAAATCCATAGTCCTCATAGTTTATGACCCAGACGGCGTTGCAACGGGTGACGGCAGCATAAAGTCTCCGATTGGAGCCTACACAGCTGACCCATCGCTTACAGGAAAAGCCAAATTCAAGTTTGATGTCCAATATCCAAAGGCAGACAAGGTCCCGACAGGCCAAACCGAGTTTATGTTCCCAGCTGCAGACATGACCTTCAAGAGCACCAGCAACGATTGGCTTGTCGTCTCAGAGTCAAAAGCTCGCTGTAAAGGTACAGGCACAATTAACGGTTCAGGAAAATACGGGTTCCTGCTGATTGTGGTTGATGAGCCAGGGCGAGGCAAGAGCACATCTGAAAAGTTAAGAATAAAAATCTGGGACAAGACAACGGGCAAGACAGTTTACGATAACAATTTAGGTTATCCAGAAGACATTACGCCGACGACTGAAGTGACAAGCGGCAGCGTGGATGTTCACATCAAGCGTGAGCGCCCAGAAAAGTGATAAGGAAGAATCGCCAACTATAGTTTTCAGGAGCGAAAGCTAACCTTGAATTTGTGGAAGGACATTCCAGCAGGGGACCAGCCCCCGGAACTGCTGAACATGGTTATTGAAGTCATGAGCACTTCTCGAGACAAGTACGAGTACAATATTAACTGGGAAGTGTTGGTTTTGGACAGGATAATTCCCTCATCCGTCGTGTTCCCAGTCGAGTACGGTTTCGTTCCGCAAACGTGGTTTGATGATGGTGACCCGTTGGACATCATGGCCCTTAGCTTCGAACCGTTAGAGGTCGGGTGCATAGCAAAAGTTCGAGTAATAGGCGCTTTAATAATTGAAGATGAAGAGGGCTTGGACGCAAAAATCCTCGCAGTGCTTGTGAACGACGCAAGGTTTGAAGGCTACAACGACATCACCGATGTACACCAGCATCAACTGAAAATGATACAGGAATTTTTTGAAACCTACAAGAGGCTGGAACCGCACAGGTGGGCTAAGACAAGAGACTGGAAGAACGCTGCGGAAGCAAAGAAAATCGTGAATTACGCCATGGAATTATACAGAGAAAGAACAAAACAGCCGTGACAACATATCTGCCTAAGCAAGTTCAGCCGATCAGGTTGTTTAAACTTTGATGCTCCTTCTCTGAAATCCAACCTTCATTTCTTATATATTCAAGTCCTTCTCTGATGCGCTCACGCATCGAATCTTTGTTTAATATGTTTGTTCTTTGGCCCTCTTCTCTCATTTCGGTTTCAAACACAGCGTTCTGCTGAGCCAACACCAGAATCGTATCCATCAGTGAAGTTATGACTTCGAAGCGGGGAACAAGTAGCTGCTTGATTTTTGCCCTGCCTAAGGCGCTCTTAAGCTTGGTTGAAAGGCCAATGGAATTCGCTTCTGACGGAGGAAGAATCAGGTATCGTTTCTTTGATTCCACCTGATAACAAATCACATAGAACGGAACATAAAATAGGACTACGTCTCTCAGCTCTGATTCCTTTTTGACGCCTATCTTTGCGAAGTTTTCGATGCTTGCTTCTCTCAACTTGACGGTTCTGCCGAGCTGCTCAAGTATCATCTTGGTTTGCTGCTCCAGCTTATCAATTTTTTGATTGTAAAGCAAAACCTGCGCGTCACGAGAAGACTCAAGATCCAACAGGGGCTGGCTCGCTTCTTTACTCTTAGCCTCCAGCTCAGATCGCAAATTAAAAATCTCAAGAGATTTACGTTCTCCCAAATCTCTAAGCGCTTTTTCAGTCTCCTTCAACTGATCATCAATTTCTGAAAGCTCCTTCTTCAGGTCATTGCTTCTTTCTTTCCACTTTTGTTCGCCAACAGAATCATCCTTTTCCGCGCAAGTTTTAGCTTCCAGTTTATAGTTTTCAATTTTAGCAAGCGTTTGTTCTCGTGACTTTTCAAGTTTTATTTTTCTTTTTTGAACTGGAAGACGTTGCTTGTCGAAGGTTTTTGTTGAGTCGATGATCTGATGGTCATAGGCTTCTTTGAGGTGATTAACTTTCGGAGCCACAAGTTCCTCCTGCGCGTTAATCTTGATGGCAAATTCTTCCTTGACAACTTGGGCTTTGTTGCGCAGCACCTGCGTGTAATGGTTAGTGGCTTTGTTTACGAACTTCATGCATCGGTAGAGTCCTTCAACATCTTTTTTGAAAGATGAATGCAGATTCTCAAGTTCCCTTAGAATGGCCGCGATTGTCGATTCTTCTATTATAGGAGAAAGCAACCCCACGTTAGCAGGTTCATCTTCTGTTGCGGTTGCTTCCCGACGGTAAACGTCAAACTCGCTCAAGAACTCTGGGTCGCTTATTAACCCGTTTACCAGAACTGCTTTCTCGGTCACTGGAGCCTGAAAATAATTAATGTGATCAGAGAGGAAAGCCATATGCGTTTCACGGGTTTTGGAACTTCTTTTCAGGTTCTCCATGAAAGGATTCACATCTGGAGTTACAACATACCGCAGCGTATAGTTAGCCCTGTTCAAGCCATCGAAAATAAGGATTGTTTCAGACCAGGGGAAAAGCCAAAGCGGATAACCTATCTTGGCGATGAACACTATTTTTTCTTCAGGACGCCTTGAAATTATGCCGCCGCCTTTTGCCCTCTCCAGTTCTGCCAACGTGAAAACAGCGGCTGCTTCAGCCTTGGCTGTGAAGGGGTCCTTGCGGTTTTCTGAGAGTGCTGAAAACGGCAAAAGAAACTGGGTGAATGCTGAGCCTATTCCCGACATTATGGTTCCCGAATATAATTGCAGGTGGTATCATTTTAAGATTTGTCATTAATCCCTGTTACTGCCTGAGAAAAAGCTCTTTTGTCATGGCTTTGGCTAAAAGCTTCCAAGCGTTAGAATCGAGAATCTTGACTCAATTCATGATATGAAAACGCTTTCTACAACCTTAAATACCTTATAATAGCCTGTACCTTGAAGAATTTTGGGCTGAAAAATACCCTTAGTAATTCGACTGAGAAGGAATGAAGCGATGCAGAAACTTGAACTCACCGAAGTTAGCTCAGGATACGGGAGAAACGAAGTCATCCACCAATTAAGCCTCAAGATTACTGAACCGTCAATCTACGTTGTTCTTGGACCGAATGGCGCTGGAAAGACCACTCTTTTCAGAACAATAGGCGGAATACTCAAGCCCTTTTCGGGTCAAGTGAAATTTGATGAGAGTGATCTTTTTTATTCAAAAGAAACTCGAAGAAGAATAACCTATCTTTCCCACTTGAATGCGATCCCGGAGGAAATGACTGTTCTTGATGCTTTGAAGTATTACGCTGAAATAGAGGGTGGCGACGTTGACCGCGTCCTTGACCTTCTGAACTTGAGAGAACTTAAGGACAGCAAATACAACACGCTGTCTCAAGGACAGAAAAAGAGGGTTTCAATCGGCAAAATCTTTCTCAGAGACCGAGACCTGTACCTCCTTGATGAACCAACCTCAAACGTGGATCCAAAGGTCTCCAAAGAGATTAGAGACATACTTATCAAGTTGAGCAAGGACAAATTCGTTCTTTATTCTTCACATAATCTTTACGAAGCGAAGGAAATTGGGACTTATCTGATTCTTATCAGGAATGGGCAACTCAAGTTTTTTGATAAGGTAGAGAACGTGAAAATGAAGCATTACCGTATCGGCATTAAGTCGCTGAATGATATTTCCAGGCTTCTGCCCGAAGCCAAGCTTGAAAATGATTACTACGTTGTGACGGTGGACAGCCCGAAGATGGTTGCAGGGATCATTAATGACTTGGTGCGAGGCGGCGCTGAATTAGCTGAGGTTAGAGAGTTGGATAATCCGCTTCAGGAACTTTTCGAGGAGGACTGATGCAAATGACCTTTTGGCGTGTTACTATGCAAAGAAGCATCAACCTAAGCAAGACATATGTCATCATTGGCATAGTGTTAGCCTTGTATGGAACAATCCTCTCAAACTTATTGCCGCTACTTCCTACTAATACTGTCAACACGCCAATTGATTTAACAAACATTTTTCCGCTTCTCTCAGTGGCTATCCTTTCGCTTTCAGCCTTGCTTTTTTCAATGCCTGTGGTGATGCTCTTCGTATATGACAAGAATAATGGCATCTTTGAGTATCTTCTTTCAACAGGCCTAGATCAGCTTGATATCTTCAAAGGTTACGTTAAGGCTTCCTTGCTGTTAGCATCCTCTCTTTTGGCTTTTGTCATCGTTCTGAATACGGTCATCGGAACCTTCGTGGGAACCAGCTTGACGCTTTTAGCTACAATTGCTATTCTAACGTTTTCAATAGGTGTCTCTGTGGTTTTCCTTGTGACTGTCAGCATGATTGCTTTCAGTTCCTTGCAGAAAACACGTATGGGAGCTAATCAGCCTCTCGGGGTATCCCTTGGAATAATTCCAGTGTTTCCAGCGTTGATATTGCCCTTTATCTTTCCTTCATACGCTTTAATAATTGATGTTTCATTAGCTGCTGCCATATTGTTAGCGTCGATTGGACTGCTTCTTTCAATAGGCAAGCTTATCTTAAGAGAGAAGCTACTTCCCTAGTAAGCAGAGTCACATTTTGGCGGGTAAAATGTACTCCAACAACATGTTACGTTTGTTTGCCTGAAAAAAAGTCCGTTATCTTCTTCTGGAAAAGCGCGTTCTTCAAAAGCTCGCTCTGCAGTATCCACCGCCTCAACGGAATCTCAAACCTGCCGCTGATAAACTTCAAGGACGCATCCAAACTGTTGAAAAGATGCGGCTTCTGACGCATGGCGTTCCGCACGTTCTCCCTAACCTGCCACACGCCCACAGGCATAATGTAGCCTGGACGCGCTTCCCGAAGCACAACCACTGTGGCTTGACGACGCTCTTTGATTAGTTGCTCGCAAACCGCCAACCGCGCCGAGTAGTAGCAGCCGCCTATTTCCGCGTAAGTTGTCCGCCCGTTGTTGCCTTCATAGTCCGAGAAAATCGCTGTGTTCCTACCATGCGGATTCCAAACAGTGCCCGGATACCACGCCTCCATAGACTCGTAACTCCACTGGGCGGGGATCATCAAAATCTCGAAAATGTTATCCAAGTAAACCGACTCGTAGACGCGGTACTCGTTTATCTCAGGAAAAGTCTTCACCGTCTCAGCCAAGTTTTTGGAGACGATGTCGTCCACGGCTGTTATGCTCCAACGCGTCGGAACCAAACGCCTGTTCTTCTCTATGCCGAAGGCGCCCACGCTGAAGGCTTTCTGTATCTTAGTGACCATGACGCCTCGGTCGTAAAGCTCCAGAACCGCTTGGGTAGCGCGTAAATCAGTGTCATAGTAGGCTTTCTCGATCCTATGCTCATACCGGGCGTTGCCCACATGCAAGTCTTTTATGGGCGCGGAAGGCCCAAAAGGTTGAACAGAATCGTCCATGAATATTGAGCCGCGGGGTTTTTTTGTAAGATTCAGTTCGGTGTCCACGCTGTTTTCCGCCAAGGCCAGCTCGCGGGTCTGCTCCATTATCTTGCCTGCCTCATTGAATTTTTGCACGTGAACGCGGTGTTTGCCGCGGATAAGCAAGGAGCGGAAACCCACGATTTCGTCAATTGACCGCCCGAACCATTGCTCAGGCAGGTCATAGAGGCTGGTGTCCTCATGCACAGGCGGCACCAGAGGCCCGACGTATACGTTTGGGTAGCCGATTCTTCCGATGAACACGCTGGGCGGGGAAACACCTGAAATGTCCTCCGTTGACATTAAAGGCACGCTTTTCAGGAAATAGTTGACTTTCACCATTATTGGGCAACGAGTTTTTCCACAGAGAAACCGGGAACCCTTGCATAAGACGCAGAGGCTGCTTTGTGACGCTCGGGCGACAATCTGGCTTTCTGCGGCAACTGAGCTGCTGCGTTTGATGTGGTCGAGTAGCCAATTGTCTGTGGCGTTTGCACTTCGGGGCTTAGACTGCAGGGTCATGTTGCCTTTGATGATTGAGGTAACGGCTTCATATGCTTTCCGTATGGGAAAAGCTCAAAATTCACGGTTTTCTCCGCGGGAAGTCAAGCAAGTCGAGACGCAAAGTTGTCAAGAAGGCGCGGTAACTTGCGTTTTCTCTAGAAAAAAGCTATAGATAATCGCCTGATTTCTTCTTTAACTAATCACCATAGCGGTTTATAAAAGCCCTCTGGGAAAAAGATTCCTTGAAGGAGAAATTGAAAAAGGCTTCAAAAATAGCCAGCGTTTTGCTTCTAAGTTTACTTTGTGCGTCCACGGGTGTAGCTGTTTACGCTGCGGTAGGCGTTTCAGTTTCAGTTTACATTAGGAACCCGTTGAACAGCGCCAATTGCGCTGAAGGCGTGGTGTCGGACAACTGCTGGGTGGGCGAAATCCCGGTAACTGTGAGTGGTGACGGTGAATCTGCACAGCAGACAACGGCATACTGTATGAACTTTGACAGAACAGTCTACGCGGGCAGCACCTACCCAGCCGAATTGGCGTCAGTAATGAACACTGCTGAATGGAGAGCCGTTAGCTACATTTTGACATGGCATAATCCTCCAGTGGACAATGGTGCGGCAGCTGCTAATCAGGTGGCGATCTGGAGAATTCTAAACGGCACAAGAGGTTATGATTATGTGGCACCTGACTGCTTATCCTCAAGCCTTGATGCCGCAGGCAACGCTTTGGCTGATGAAGTTAAAGACAAAGATGTTGTGAGGCAGGATGACATTTTCCAGTGGATTGAACCTGTAACTGCCAACCAGTCAGCCCTGATAGGTAATCCGGGTGAAACAATCGTTTTCAAGGCTAAACTCACAGACGCGTTTGGAACTCCGAGAGCGGGCGTAAGAATAATGTTCACTGCTGTGCTTCGACCAGACAACGTTGAATTGGACGCAACTCACCTGTCTCCGATGGTAACACACACGGACAGCAACGGAATAGCCGAGGTTACCGTGACAATGTCCGATGACATTCAGAATGGCGAAAGCATCGAAGTCAAAGCTTCAACCAGAAGCGTGTGGCCGCAGCTTTACATGGATTTGAATGACGAGAAAAGGCAGGACTTAATTGGAATCGGAACCACCTTTGAGTTGACGGTGTCAACGAACGTCTGCGTCTTGGCAAAAATCTTGGTGATTCCAGAAGTTCCTCTTGGAACCTTAACCGCAGGCTTAGCGTGCACTTTCGGTTTCGTATTCTGGAAAAAAAGGCGGGCACCTGAAAAAACAGAAAAATAAGTAAATATTCCTGCCATCTTTTTCCCTATTTTGTGATGTTCAGAAGCCTTATTAGGCATCCAAAAGAATAGCAGGTTAGGCGCCCACGGTTGAAGACAGTTCTGTTTATTTGCACACATAATTCAGCGCGTTCCCAGATGGCAGAGGCGTTCTTAAACACGCTTTGCGGAGACAAGTACGAAGCCAAAAGCGCCGGCATCACGCCAACGGGGCTCAACCCTTACGTTTTGAAGGCAATGTCGGAAGTCGGCATCGACCTTTCAACGCACCGGTCTAAGAGCCTAATGGAATTTCAAGGAAAAACCTTCAACTACGTGGCCACGGTGTGCGACGCGGCACGCGAAAACTGCCCGTTTTTCCCCGGAGAAATAGAAATCGATAAGAGTTTTCCTGACCCCTCCGCCTTCACGGGAACAGAAGAGGAAATTATGCGGAACGTCAGAGTCGTCCGAGACGAAATAAAAAGCTGGGTGGAAAGCACCTTCTGCGAAGGAAACCTCCCGAAAGGTGATTTGGCTGAGCTTTACAGAGGATAAAAACGTCACGCTCGAAGCACTTGCCAACGGGCGTTAACGGATGAAAAAAATACTTCTTGAGCTGCTGGAGGGGTTCTATCCAAAAAAGGTGCGGAAGATAGAGAGTGACTGCGCCTACTCCTCGAAGATGAACAGGTCATCTATTGTCGTTTTTAATGCTTTGGCTATCTGGTGCGCCAGCATGAGCGAGGGGTTGTATTTGCCTTTTTCCAGGTAGAGTATGGTTTCTCTTCTCACGCCCACTTGCCTTGCCAAGTCATCTTGAGTCATGTCGTACCGGGCTCTCAGTTCTTTGATTCTAGTTTTGAACTGTATGGTTAGTCGCCTTTTCTGCTGAAAAACCAACTCAGCACAAGGAAGGATATGCTGAACACGAGGAGAACAGATAGCAGCAGGTAGCCAGCGTCAACGTTCTGCAGGTTGTAGACTTCTCTTCCGAAGATGAGCATGAACATGAGCGCTAATGTGAAGTAGTTGCCTATGAGCAGCGTGTAGGTTGCGGCTTTGCCAGTGATTCTTTGGGTTCGCTCGTCGGCTCTTGGGAACCCTGATTTTCGGTCTTTGAGTATTCTCCACACTATTAAAATGGCGATTAGCACGATTAGTACTGGTATCGCAACGCTAACAATCGACCATGGGAGTAAGTCAGTCATGACCTCACCTCTTTGCATCGTTGACATTTGCAGTTTTGCCCTGTGACTTGTTGACGCTTTTCAGTCCTGACGTAAGGTTGGAAGTGCTTATCAAGCCGATTCCGACCATGCCAGTAATGGTGGCGATGCCTATGGTTCTGTCGCCGAAAAGGCTGCCGTGTACCATTAGGACTGCGCCTGTTAAGCATAAGGCTACGCCTACGATGAATAGGGCGTATCGCAATGTTCGGGTTTTGCTGTTCAATTTTTTTAAACCTCATTATTTATTTCTAACTTTATGTTGGAAATAAATAACTTCATGTTAGATAAACATAACATAGCGTTATTTAAGCTTTACTGCGCCATAACAAAAATTCAAGAACGCGCCTTGAAAAACTTCAAAGCGCGCAAGGCGAGGCTAAAGGGGCGTTTTTTTGGGAGAGGATAAGTTTTAACTTCACTTATCGTTATGAACGCCCAAACATAACGAGTTTACCTCTCTAAAAACCCGTATTTAAACCTACCCCGCCCCGCAACTAAACATCAACCATAAAACTCTTTCAGCACGCTAAGCGCTTTCAAAGTTACCCATTTGCTACTGCCGCCCTTCTGCTCAATGTTTGTCTGGAAGCGGCCATTAAACGTGTTTTCCAACATCCACCTGCCCTGCTCGTCCTGCTTCGACAAGACTAAGTCAACTGCCTCCTGCATCCGCTCGTCCTTAACGCCAAGCTTCGTCAGTATGCCCAAGATTTCCAGCACATCCGTCTGGTACATCAAAGGAAAACCGAAACGTAGCCAGCCAGGCTTAGACACTCGGCTCAGGTTGTGGCTTCTTTTGTGAATGTGATGTTTTAGCATGTACTCTACGCCTTTCTCGATGGTGCCCACAACGTCCTTGGACCTTTTATCCGCAGGAATCTCCGCCAACGCCTTCAGAGACTTAACCACGCCCATGTGGCAAGAATGCTTCCCAAAGCAGCTTGTGGCTTTCTCGTAGGGCCAAATCGTAGGGGGCCACGCCTCCCCATCATCAAACCTCTGATACCGAACAATCCACTCTATTCCACGCTGATCCCGCGGGTCACCCAGAAAGCCCAGCCGGATCAAACTCCAAACCATGTTACCCGTCAAACACGGCAGCACACCGCTATATCTTCCCCCGCCTACCTTAACGCTTAGCCACGCGGAGAAGCCACCGCTTTTACGGTCTTGAGAGTTCGCTAAAATGAACTCGCACGCCTTCTTGACACGCGGGTCTTTTCCGTCCGCTCCCAGCTCAGCCAAGATGATAAGCTGCCAAACCGTCCCCTTGTACTTGGCGGTGTAAAACTTTTCAGGAGCCTCCCAGTAACCGCCGTCATGCTGTTTAGCCAATATTTTCGGCACCACGCCAGCAAGCATGATTTCCTTTTTGGCTTCCTGCACTTCAAGACTGGTTTGAGGCTTATCCAAAATCTGCGTCAAAGCAAAATATCGCACCGAAGGGTTATCTTTCTCCAGAAGCCAATCCACGGCGTTCGCTTTCAACACGGCTTTCCAGTCACCCATAACTGCCCATTGTCACCGAACATTTTGTTATATTTTTTGTTTCTGATAAATTTGACTCCGTCCACATTTTTCAGAGGGAGTCTGCACAATCAATTATCAACAGGGAGAAGAGTTAAATCCCGAAACCACGGCAAGTCCTATCGACCTGTCAACGCCACTTCAAAGGGCGCATCAAGGCATGAGAACAATAAAGAAAATTTGGATAATTCTGATCGTTGCTTTGCTAGTTTCTTCCATTCTGTTATCCGCAGCGTATTTTGAACATCAAAGCCAAGAGGTAACTCAGAAGAATGAAGTTTATTTCGGAGTCACCTTCGGATCGAACACCACCAGTGAAGCAAAACTGCTGATAGACAAGGTGAAAGAATTTACGAACCTGTTTATTGTGGATTCTTGGACCTTAGACACTCTCAACGAAAGCGTTAACGGAACAAGTCTAACCGAAGTATGCGACTACGCTGTAAGCCAAGGATTGAACATCATTATATACTTTGACTTCATTTCTCATGTGACCTATCCTTGGCAACTAACCTGGGTTGAGAATGCCAGCACAAGGTATGGAAGTAAGTTCTTAGGAATTTACTTATTCGACGAACCCGGCGGGAGACAAATCGATCTGGGAGCATGGGACAATCAGTCGGCTGTTTTCGCAAATGTAACAAATTACGTGGAAGCCGCAGATACGTACATCCAGAGCGTTAGTTCGTTTCAAAGCATGAAAAACCTAAAAATGTTAGACTTACCTGTTTTCACATCGGATTATGCTCTCTACTGGTTTGATTATCTTGCGGGTTACGATTGCGTATTTGTGGAATTGCTTGGGAACAATAACACCGATAAGACTAGGCAGATAGACCTTTGCAGAGGAGCAGCAGACGTACAAGGCAAACAGTGGGGATCCATAATAACCTATTCGAATGATGTGCCTCCATACTTGGAAAACGGAACCGCTATGCTTCAGGACTTGCTTACCGCTTACCGTGCAGGCGCAGAATTCATAGTTGTTTTCAACTATCCGGTCTATCCGGATGGAAATCCTTATGGAATTTTGAGCGAAGATCAGTTCGATGCCATGAAAAACTTCTGGAACCAGACACACTCAGATCAAAAGGGCGCGTTTGGAACAGAAAACGCGCAAGCAGCCCTTGTTCTTCCGAAAGACTATGGTTCGGGGCTGAGAACTTCAACGAATAAAATCTGGGGCCTGTGGAATTCAGACAGCCTATCTCCACTAATCTGGGCTAAAATAGACAAGATGCTGAAAACGTACGAGTTGAGATTGGACATTATATACAATGACACTTCGTTCAATTTCAAGGAAAAATACTCTAAAATCTACTATTGAAACAGTGAAGATTTAAAACCCTCATCAATCCATCGTTTAATCGCAACTCCTAAAACATGCCAACCATTGGATAAGTTCCCACTCTGTAAGCCGATGTTCACAGTCGTATATTGTGGACACTTTACTTCAGTGTCTCGGAAATCCCAAAAAAACTTCAGGAAATCTGAAATAGAAGGAGTGGCGCCTAGGCCTAGCTCAATACTCAATTGACAGCTTTCTGTTTTAATGCAAATAAAAGAAAGCGAATCCTAAATGTGCAGAGGGCTGGCTTCAAGCCATTATTTAAACCGTCAATACAGGTTTGACATATTTACGATTGGCTGATGTAATCGTTTGTTATTGTTACTTAACAGTCATAAACCCTGAAATATTAAAAAGTCTTCAAATTAATGTCAATCAAGGTCTGAAGGAGATGCAATTATGAAAAGCGAAGAAGAAAAATTGAAGGTAACTCAGGAAAAAGCCGCGGAGAAGGCGGACGGGGAAAGCGCCGTGCTCGCAGTGATCGCCGCGATGGAGGGGCCGTATCGCGCCATGGGCGAGCGGCTCCATGCTATCATCAAAGCCAGCGCGCCAGCTCTCTCGCCGCGACTCTGGTACGGGATGCCCGCGTATGCCAAGGACGGTAAGGTCGTCTGCTTCTTCCGCAGTGGGCAGAAGTTCAAAGAGCGGTACATGACGCTCGGTTTCAACGATGTGGCGAACCTTGACGAAGGTGCCATGTGGCCGGTCGCCTTCGCGCTGAAGGAGTTGACTGCCGCCGAAGAGGCAAGGGTCGGCGCGCTCGTGAAGAAAGCGGTGAGTTGAGGACTGAGTGCGCCACTTGGCCTCGCCCTAGGTGGGGTCCAGACGGCAATTATCTGTTCATTGTACAATTCTAGGCAATATCTTTTTTTCTGTGTTGCATTAAACAGGCTTAATTCCAGACTTATTTTCAATAATAAGGTGAAATGTGGGTTTTGGCGCCCAGGCCGGGATTCGAACCCGGCTCTGGTCACAGAGCATTTTTTTCTCTGCGATGTCTAGCGGGCGACAGCCGCTTATACTAGACCGAACTATACTACCTGGGCTGTCTATCAAGTGGCCTAGGGCGCGAGATGGATAATGCGGATTTTGATTATTTAAGCTTATCTTGACGACCCATGCCCGACTCTTTCAATTGTTGGCACAAGCAACATCATATTTGCCGTCTATTTGGATCCTAATAGAGATTCTATGCAGAAACTATAGAGGGGTAGGTCCCTATTGGCTTGGAAACCGCCCAATAGCTTTCTGCAGAAAACCATGCAGTTTAGTATTTATAGAGGGGATATAGACAAAAAATCGCACGTCAGTTCACGCCTGTTCCGCCCCATCGCAGCGATGGTTTTTATAAGGACAACGCAGATAAGAACACCCCAAACAAGGTGGCACAAATGCCGAAAATAAAAGTTGCATTGGCAGGCGTGGGAAACTGCGCCTCAGCCCTTACACAGGGATTAACCTACTACACCATTTTCGCGGAAAACCCAGTTGGACTCCGCAACCCCACATTAGCAGGGTACACGCCCAGCGACATCCAAATCGTAGCTGCGTTCGACATTGACAAACGCAAAGTCGGAAAAGACCTCGCCGAAGCCATATTCGCACCGCCAAACAACGCTCCAAGAGTCACTGACATCACAGCAACAGGCGTAACCGTCCAGAAAGGACCACTGCTTGACGGCATAGGCAAAAGCACCCAGAACATTATCCAACCCAGCGCACAACGCGACGCAGATGTGTCACTGGCACTCCGCCAAGCAGACGCAGAAATCCTCATCAACCTCCTCCCAAGCGGAGCAACAAAAGCCTCACACTACTACGCCAACCAAGCCCTAAACGCAAACTGCGCCTACATAAACGCCACACCCACGTACATAGCAAGCGACGCCGCCGTAGCAAAGAAATTTGAAAACGCGCAACTCCCACTCGCAGGAGATGACCTAGTCGACCAAGTCGGCTCAACCGCGCTGCACAAGACACTCCTCAAACTCCTCTCAAACAACGGCGTAAAAATCACCGAAACCTACCAGCTCGACGTCGGCGGCGGAACAGAATCTCTGGAAACTCTCGACCGCACACGCGAAACCAAACGCAACATCAAAACCCAATCAGTAGCCAGCACGCTTCCGTACAAGACCGAAATCGTAGCAGGCTCAACCGACTACGTAGACTTCCTCCAAAACAACCGCGACAGCTACTTCTGGATAAGCGGCACCTACTTCTGCAACGCCCCCATGCGCATAGACCTCAAATTCAGCACCGTAGACGCCCCAAACGCAGGCAGCGTACTCTTCGACGTCATACGCGCCACAAAAATAGCATTAAACAACAAAAAAGCAGGCGCAATAATCCCCATCAGCGCCTACGCCTTCAAACGACCCCCACAAATGCTCCCGCTGGAAACCGCAGAACAAACATTCAACACATTCATCAAAGAAAACACGTCAACGTGAACCAGCCAACCGCTCCAGTTCACGAATCACCTTCTCCTTCGTTCCACTCCGCTTCATCCGCGCCTTCAACAGGCTAATGGTCTCCACAGGAGTCGGATCCACACCCCGCAACAACGCCAAATAAACACTCGCAAAATCCCCGATGCACACCGCGGACAACATCCGCGCAAGCACACCCTCACCTTGACTCCAAACTTCGAACAACTTCGACCCCACTGGCATAAGCCCCTTCGTTATTTCGATCCTATTACGAAACTCAACCGGCTCCGCTTTATCCCTGAGAAAAACCGCGGAAAAACACTCCGCCAAACTCCCCGCACGCTCCCAACCCACAACCTCATTATGATCAACCTCCGAAAAGTACGCCCACTTCGAAGGAACCTTGGCATTCTCATTAAACTGCGTCTTAAAACGCTGCGCCACGTTGCGAAAGACGCCAAACCCGTAAACCACAGGAACCGTCCCGTTGATTCCCGCCGCCAAACTCTTCGCCGCATTACCGCTCACAGGCACATCAGGCGCACACTCACCACTAACCCGTTCCAATACTGACATAGCCTCCGAAAAACCCCCTGAAACACCAGAAACAACCCCAAACCGCTCCGACAACACCACCAACGGCGCAAACAAATACGGAAGCGCCGCACGAGGCGGAAAGCCGGAAGGAACCCGCAAAAACGGCACCCCCAACCGCTCAGCAAACTCCAGCAAACTCCCCCCAGAACTCACACAAAAAACCCTACACTTCCGCCGCACAGCATCCAAAAAAGAACTAAGAGTTTCCTCCGTCTCCCCAGAATAACTCACCACGAACACGAGGCTCCGCTCATCTACATAACCCGGCAACGAATAAGCACGACTAACCTCCACAGGCATTCGTGCATCTTTACGAACCAAATCCTTCAACAATTCGCCCCCAATCGCCGAGCCCCCCATGCCCGCAACAACCACGTTTTCAGGCGCAGAAAAACCCGCCGAAACCCGCCCAGCAGCCTCTAAAGCCCTTCCATAATGCTTAGCCGCGTCCACACAGAACGAAAGCATACCGCTCTTATCAACTCCTTTAATCTTGCTCACATTATCCAAAACTGATTCCGCCATCTCGCTCACCACAACACGCACTTTTATATTCGAATCGCAACTTTTAAGCTCAACGCAGGATTTCCCGCCAAGGATGCGCAAAAACATGGAGAAAAAGAAACAGGCAATAGCCATACCCACCTCGGTCATCTCGGACACGCCCCACCTGCGCGAGAAAACCTCAAAAATAGGATTAATCGGAAGAGCAGCCGCCATCTTCAACATAGACGAAATCATCATCTACCCTGACAACCCGCGGAAAGCCAAGCAAAGAAAAGACGCAGACGTCATAGCGCTGTTACTGGCGTACATGGAAACCCCCCAGTACCTTCGAAAACGCCTTTTCAAACTTGACCCCAAATTGCAGTTCGCGGGAATTTTGCCGCCGCTGCGAACCCCACATCACCCTCTGAACAGGAAAGCCGAAAAACTGAAAGTCGGCGAATACCGCGAAGGCGTCACTTTATCAAGAGCCAAAGAAGGCCTGCTTGTAGACATCGGCGTTGAAAACCCCGCGCTCATGCGAGAAACCAGCTGGGCTTTAGGCAAACGGCTGACGCTGCAGATAGTTAATGTTGGCGAACGCGTTGAAGTTCAAACGGCAAGCCGAGACGAAATTCCGTCTTACTGGGGATACACGGTTACCGTGGAGAACCATTCTTTTGGAAAGCTTGTCGAAAGCGGAAAATTCGATTTGACAATAGCAACGTCTAAGCTTGGCGCCGATTTCATGGATGTAGCTGGAGAAATAGGTGAAGAATGGAAAAAATCTCACCGTGTGCTTGTGGCGTTTGGTGCGCCGGCACGTGGACTGCATGAAATCGTCAGAGATGAAGGCGACAACCTTGATGATGTTGTGGATTTTGTGGTGAACACGGTTCCTAGGCAGGGAACAGAGACGGTTAGAACGGAAGAAGCGCTTCTTGCGACGTTAGCCGTTTTCAACGTGCAATTTCGCGGGTAAACTGTTTTAAAAGGGGTTTCAGGATAAAGAAATAAATGTCCGTTTAACGATGTGCTGTTCATGGTCACCCTTGACATTGCGATGCCGCTTGCGTTATTTGCCGTCTCGATGGCTGCTTTGCTTTTGAACGAGCGAACCGAAGAGAAGTTGAAAACAACTTTTGAGGAAAGGGAGCTTCGCACACGAGACGTTATACTGCTTGTGGCTATGATTGTGGTGGCAATCTCGGTTATCGCTTACATTTCACTATTGTATCCAGGGCAGATTTTTCAAAGCATAATCGTGCTTGTGTTCGTCTTCTCGTATTCACTGCTTCTATTCACGTTTTCGTACCTTTTTTCGGGCTTGAAAACAAGAAGGTCGCAGCTGTTTTCTTTCGGGGTCGGAATTGCCGGTTTGCTTGCGGGAACCCTGGCTTTGCTGGAGCCTTTTGCCGACGGCTTTGTGCTTTACAGGGCGTTAGCGTTTTATGGTTTGGCGGCGTTTGCCTTCGCTGCAATATTAGTTGACGCGAAAAAACCTGATGCAAAAGGGCGCTGGTACGTAGCGGTTCAGCCGGCAGCATTATTCGTGTTGCTGTTCGTGTTTTTCAACGTGGCGTATAATGGAGTGCCTGTTTGGGCTCCAGTTCTGCTGGATATTTTTGCCTTAACCTTTGCCGTTTTGATAATTCTGTATCTTGCGTCGTTGTTCACGTGGAAAACCGTGCTGGTTTTCGCGGTGCTCCTCACCATAGTGGACATAATTCTGGTTTTGGGCACCGGCAGCATGGTTGTGGCGGCCCAACAGTTCACCGGTTTAGGTCTTCCAGTTCTGGTTCAATTGCCAAATGTGCCTTTTGTTTTTTCAGCAAGCGGCGAGGTTCTTTTTAGAGGTCTTGGGTTGGGTGACTTCTTTTTCGCTGGAATTCTTGCTCTTCAAACTTTCAAGAAATTTGGCAAAAAAACGGGGTACATCTCGGTGGTGGCGATGACTCTTTCTTTTGGAATTTTTGAAGCGTTCATACCTGAAATCGTCGCTGCTTTAGAACCAATATTGCACCATCAAATAGGCGGTTTTCCAGGTACGTTAATGATTATTTTGGGATGGCTTCCTGTGGCGGCTTGGAAAATTTTAAGTGAAAGAAGCAAAAAACAGCAAGAGATAAGGGAAATAAATCAAAAATAGGAGTTTGGTTTTTTAGCCGAACAGGGCACCTAAACCTTCGAGCGCAGCATCTTCTTTGGCTTTTTCATCTTCAGCTTTCTTCTTCTTTTCTTCTTTCGGCTTTTCCTCTGCGGCTGGCGCAGCTGCGGGTGCAGGCGCTGCAGCCATCATTGTCGGCGCGGCTTTGATCGCCTCATCAATGTCGACTTCGCTTAAGGAAGCTACAAGAGCTTTAACTTGTACTGCGTCAACGGTTATTCCTGCCGCTTTCAAAACGCTTGTTACGGTTTCCTCGTTAATTTCTTTCCCTGCTTTGTGAAGGAGCATCGCGGCGTAAACGTTTTCCATACTTTTCACCTCTTCATCCAACTATTTTAACTTTTTCAGTTAATACAGCCCTTTTCCCTAAAATGAGAAGAGCTAATACTTAAACCTAGGCGTTGCCTACGGCTTTTTTGTTGCCGTTTAGATGAATGCCCGATGGTTTAAGAACCTTTCGTCGCTGATACGGCTTGGTTTTTGCGAAGTAGGTATTAACTTCATAATCATTCCGTCTATTAGGAAAGTCTAGTCCAGCGCAGTTCAGTTTCCAGACGTTTTAGAGAAGTTTCTCACGAAGAATTTTCGGATTTCCTCGGCAAAAATCACAATTAACGCAAGTGAAGCCAGAAACGCCCAGTCCCAAACACCAAGAGCGGTTGTCCCGAAGAAAGATTGCACAAAGGGAACGTAAATCAAGAAGGCCAAAATAGAAAGCTGCGCTGCAATGCCAAATATTATCCATTTGTTTGTTGAAAGTTTCGCTTTGAAGGCGGATACTTTGCTGGTTCTGCAAGCGATGACGTTGCCCACTTGAGCCACAACTATGCCTGCAAAAGTCATCGTAACGCCCTTAATGTAAACTACACTGTCCGACGGCAACGCGGTTCCAAGATGCCAGCCACCAGCCATCCACGTGCTTAAGCAGCCGTACATGGCTCCAACGGCTATGATAACGCCGATGTAGAAGGAACGGAAGAAAACTTTGCTGGTGAACAGTCTCTCTTTGAGGCTTCTAGGCGGTTCTTGCATGATTCCTGATTCGGGGGGTTCACGGCTGAGAGCCAGCGAGGGAATTACGTCTATGGCTAGGTCTATGGCTAAAACTTGAACCACCAGCAAAGGCAATGGAATCCCCAGCAGAGCGTAAAGCATGTAAGGAATGAGTTCAGCCCAGTTGTGCGAGAAAACGTACACGATAAACTTTCGTATGTTCTCATAAATTGCTCGACCAGACTCCACAGCTTTAACTATCGACTCGAAACTGTCATCGAGCAAAACGATGTCTGCTGCTTCACGCGCCACATCAGTTCCAGAAGCACCCATTGCCACGCCGATATCTGCTTCCTTCAACGATGGAGCATCATTTGCGCCGTCTCCAGTGACCGCCACGACTTCGCCGCTTTCCTTCACCACCTTAACGATGCGGAGTTTCTGTTCTGGAGAAACCCGAGCGAAAATCACGTTGCCCCTTTCCACCGCGTTTACAATTGCTTGGTCATCCAACGCGTCCAAATCTACGCCACGCACGATGTTACAGCATTCCGCGTCCACGATGCCGACTTCACGGGCTACAACCTGAGCTGTTGGACCGTAATCGCCGGTGATTATCACCGTTTTTATTCCTGCCTGCTTCGCCTTTGCCACTGCTTCTTTTACCTCAAGCCTTGGAGGATCACGCATGGCGGCTAAGCCCACGAACACCATGTCTTTTTCAACTTCCGTGTCTTTTGAATACTCGTCTTTAGGCAGTTTCTTATACGCTACTGCAATGACACGTAAACCCTCGTTGGCGAACGCGCGGATTTTTGCTTCTGCAGACCGCAAGTTCTTACGCGTAAACTCTTCAATCTTGTCGTTTACGAGGATCTTGTTGCAAACGGATAAGATGTTTCTGGGCGCACCTTTCGTGTATATTAGCACGTCGCCGTTAAGTTTGTGAACCGTGGTCATTCGTTTCCTTGAAAAATCGAAAGGTCTAATGTGGATTACGGGTTTTTCAACGAGACGGTTCTTAACGTTGATTCCGTATTTGAGGGCTGCAACGGTTAATGCTCCATCAGTTGGGTCTCCAATCACGCTCCAAGCAGCGTTCTTGTCTGAAGGCGGTTCAATTTTGGCGCCGTTGCAGAGAGCAGCGATTTCAAGAAGTTTTTCAACCGCGACGGCGTCCTCTTTTTTTAGCGCTTTCCCGTGTAGAGTGAAATCGCCTTGTGGACTGTAGCCTATGCCTGAAACTTCAATAACGCAGTCTTTAACCCATAATTTTTTAACGGTCATTTCGCCCTTGGTGATCGTTCCCGTCTTGTCGGTGCATATTACGGTGACGCTGCCCAAAGTTTGGACCGCAGACAAGCGTTTAACGAGAACATTCTGCTTTACCATTTTCAGAACGTTTATGGCTAACGCACTTGAAACCGTAACTTGCAGTCCTTCCGGAACACATGCAACCATAACACCAATCATGAAAAGAATGCTGCTGTAAAAATCCAAGTTGAGCCAAATCAGGCTGGTTAAGAAAAAAACGCTTCCCACGACAACAGCTATGATGAAGTCGTACTTTGCCATGTTGCCGATTTCCCTTTGAAGAGGACTCGGCTCTTCATGTATCGTCTGAGTAAGGTCAGCTATCTTCCCAAACTGCGTGTTCATGCCTGTGGCTAAAACAACAGCTTTTCCTCTGCCCTTAGCCACGCTAGTACTCATGAACACGAGGTTAGGCGAATCCAAATACGCCTTATCAACCATCTTCGTGGGCTTTGCAGTTCTCGGTTGCGGTTCAGATTCTCCTGTCAAAGGAACATTGTTTGTCCATAAGTCGAAGGCTGTGATCAAACGTGCGTCTGCTGGAACGCGGTCACCTGCCTCCAAAACTATGATGTCACCGGGAACTATTTTTCTAACCAGCACTTTTTGGAGGTCGCCGTCGCGGATAACTTTGGCATATTCAGGCATCCAATTCTTCAGGGTTTGCATGGCTTTTTCGGCGCGTGATTCTTGAAAGAGGCTGACGAAAATGTTAAGCAGCACAACTCCGAGGATTATTAGGCTTAGCTGCCATAGTCCGCTGATTGCTGAGAGTACGCTGGCGAAAAGCAGCAGTATGCCAAATAGGTCTTTGAAGTGAGACAGAAGCTTGTACGTGAAGCGCCGGTTTTTCTTTTCAATCAGCGTGTTGAAACCATACTTTTTGAGGCGATTTTCAGCCTCTTCAGTGGTTAAGCCTTTAGGTGACGCATCTAAGGCGTCGAAGACCTCTTTGAGACGCATAGAAGCAGCTTTTTCCAAGTAACCACTGCCAAAATTTTGCGGTTTCCTCTATTTACTGAAGTATTGTCGTTACAGCGTTTTTTGAAGGTACCTGAAGTCGAATTTAAACCAATCGGCGAGAAAAACCTGCTTCTCAGGATGAAAACGATTTGATAAAAGTTTTAATCAAAAACCCTAAAATCCCCTAATGCCTCGGTATATACCATGACCAATGGGTTTGCCTCGCTGCACAAAGTTCTGAAAGATGAAACTCGAAGAAGAATTGTACTCTTGTTAAACGAAAAAGGCAGCTTAAGCTACACAGACTTGATGAACACACTGGAAATTGATAACACTGGACGAATGAACTACCATCTGAAAGTTCTTGACGACCTTATTGCAAAAAGAGAAAACGGACAATATGCGCTCACAGAAAAGGGCAAGCTATCTTCACAACTATTGCTGGAACTTCCAGAAAATACGGGAAAACTGTACAAACAATGGATTATGGCAACTTTGAAGGCGAAAGAACCGAATTACCTTCTCGGGGGAATAATACTTTGGACCATTGCGCTGTTCTCTCTTGCTATCTTGGCAGCCCTAAACGCGGCAAACATAAACAGCCTGATCTTTCCATGGCTATTCTTTGTAAACGGGGTCTTATTCTTCATATGGCATTTCAGAAGATCCAAAAAAAGCGGTAAATCAGGAATCAGCGTTCATAACAATGCGTTAAATGATAAAAGGATAACTTTACGCTCAGTCCATTATCGTCAATGACAAAAAAACCGCGACACACAAGCACAATTGGGCTTTCAGCGACTTTTCAAGACTTTCCACGACAGAAAAAGACATGAGAAAAACCCAATTAACAGGCAGAACAATGAACAGCGTTCAAAACACAACCAACAAGCACGATAGAGGGGGTATAGACAAAACCGCACATCAGTCGCAGATACACCAGTTTTAACGGCAAAAACAAAGTTACTCTCAAGCAACCATTTCCCCAAACAGTTGCCATAAACTTAATAGGCGACAGTTTTTATTTCCATGTAGCTTACCTCTTTGGAGAGCGAACCAGAAAATGTCCAAGTTAGCACATTTCACACTAAAAAAACGGTTGAATAACAGTTTAGACAGAATGGAGAATGTTTAGTCATGGCAAGGTATAAGCAAACCGAAGAAATCGTCAAACTGATGAACAACCCCGAAATCATCAGGAACACCAGCATAATCGCCCACGTAGACCACGGAAAAACCACCCTTTCAGACAGCCTTTTAGCTGCAGCGGGCATAATCAGCACGCAAACGGCAGGACAGAAACTTTTCCTTGACTCTTGGGATCTTGAGCAGAAACGGCAGATGACCGTGTTTGCGTCAAACGTTAGTTTAGCTCACACCTACAATGGTCAGGATTACTTGATTAACCTCATTGACACTCCAGGACACATCGACTTCAGTGGTGCAGTAACCAGAAGTCTCAGAGCGGTTGACGGTGCGTTGGTGGTTGTGGATGCGGTTGAAGGACCCATGACGCAGACGGAAACCGTGCTGATGCAGGCGCTCCGTGAACGCGTGAAACCAATCTTGTTCATCAACAAGGTTGACAGGCTCATAAAAGAGATAAAACTAACTCCAGAAGAGGTGCAACGGAAGTTCGCGAAAATCATCGTGCGCATAAACACGCTTATAGAAAAGTACGCGCCAGAAGAACACAAGAAAGATTGGCAGGTCAAAGTTGAGGATGGGCGTGTAGCTTTCGGTTCAGCCCTGCACAAGTGGGGGCTTAACTTGCCGCACATGAAGGCGAAAGGGATCTCTTTTGCTGACATTATTGACGCTTACACTGGTGCGCCTGAAGATGTGGGTAAAAAGGTTGATGAATTGAGCAAGAAGGCGCCTTTGCCTGAGCCGATTTTGGACATGTTTTGTGAGCAGCTTCCTAATCCTTTGCAGGCGCAGCCGTATAGGCAGCGTCAAATTTGGCCAGGTGACCCGGAAAGCGAAACTGGAAAGGGCATGTCGAATGTGGATCCGAATGGTCCATTGTTGATGTGTATTTCAACGATTGAGGTTGATCCGCACAGCGGCACCGTGGCTATAGGCAGGGTTTTCAGCGGTTCGGTGAAGAAAGGTAAGGTTGTGCAGCTTGTGAACGGTCATCAGAAAGGCACGATTCAGCAGGTTTACATGAGCATGGCGACCGACAGGGTAATCGTAGATCAGGTTCCTGCGGGAAACATTGCTGCAATTTCAGGGTTGCCGTCACTTCATGTGGGTGAAACCGTGGCGGAAGACGGTGTGGAAACGCATCCGTTTGAAGGGTTGAAGTATGTGTCGGATCCTGTGGTTACGGTTGCGGTGGAGCCTGAGGACGTTAAGGATCTTCCGCTTTTCGACAAAGTCATGCATAAGTTGACCACTGAGGACCCTAACTTGCATTTTACGATGAATAAGGAAAGCGGCGAGTTCCTGTTGAGCGGCATGGGTGAGTTGCACCTTGAGATTACGGCGTATCGGATGCAGGAGGCAGGGTTGAAGGCGAAGCTCAGCAAGCCCATCGTGATTTACCGTGAAACCATCAGTCATGATTATCGTGGTCGTCCAGTTATGGGGAAAAGCCCAAACAAGCACAGCAAGTTGTGGATAACTATGGAGAAGTTGTCTGATGAGGTTATTGAGGCGATAAAATCAGATAAAATCTCCGAGATGCAGACTAAGGAGGAAAGGCAGAAAAACCTCAGGGCGTTAGGTTGGTCAACCGACGATGCAAAGAGCGTCATAGCTATTGAAGAAAACAACCTGTTGGTGAACAGGATTAAGGGAAGGCAGTACGTGGAGGAAGTGTTGGACCACGTTAAATCGGGCTTCCGAGAAGCGGTGCACACGTCTGTTTTGGCGAAGGAGCCTGCTTACGGTTTGAAAGTTAACTTGGAGGATATCACGGTTCACGAAGATCCTGTGCACCGTGGACCTGCGCAGATTTTGCCTATGACTTGGCGTCCAATATGGTGCGCGTTCCTGCTGAGCGACCCGAAACTCTTGGAGCCTCTGATAAGCTTTGAGTGTAAGGTTCCTAACAACTACGTCAGTCCAGTTATAGGGTTGGTGCAGAAGCGCCGCGGCAAGATTTTGGATATGACCAATGAAGATGAAATGGTGATTGTCAAAGCTGAGATGCCTGTGTCGGAAAGCTTCGGAATCGCAGATGAGTTGCGCAGCAGCACGCAGGGCAGAGCTTTCTGGGCTACGCAGTTCAGCCGTTGGGCACCTGTTCCTGAGCAGATGCAAGCCGACATCATAAAAGAGATACGTGAACGCAGAGGATTGTCGCCGACACCGCCGAAGCCAGAAGAGTTCTTTGAAGCAGAATAAGCCGGAACCTTTTCTTTTCCCTGTTCTTTTCTTTGTTTTATTTCAGAGGCATGCATGCTGTGAAAAGCGTGTACTCTAGCGCGTGAAAAAACTTATACCCCCTCTATATATAGCTTGAACTTCAAGGTAGACTGTTGTGGTTGTTGGGTGCTTGGGTGTGAGTGGGCTTGGCGGATAGGCAGAGGGGTGTTTTGTTTGCGGTTTCAGCTAGTTTGATGTTTGGGTTGAGTCCTGTTTTTGTGCGGTTGGTTCTTGATTTTGTGAATGTTGAGACGATGAATGTTTTGTTCACGGTTTTTGCTGGTTTGTGTTTTGTGGTTGCTTTTGGCGTTTTTCGTAAGGGGGCGTATTTCAGGAGTATTTTTGGCAATTGGCGTAGGGTGGGTTTGATGAGTTTGTTTTCGGCTGCGGGTTCCCTGTTGTACACTTACGGCATTTTTCTGTATGGGCCTGTGAACGCGGCTTTTCTGGTTCAGTTCACGGCGGTTTTCACCATTCTGTTTGGCGCGTTGTTCTTCAAAGAAAGGTTTACGCGGTTGGAGGCTGCGGGCATTTTCTTGGCTGTGGTCGGCGTGTTTGTCTTGGCGTATGGTAACCTGTCTTTGGAGGTGGTGAGTACGCTGGTTTTGTTGGGTCCGGCGTTGCTTTTTGCCTCGGCGAATTCGCTTTCGAAAGCGTTCGTGAAGAACGTGAATCCTGTGGCTTTGGCTGGCGGAAACTCCTTTTTCATGTTCCTGTTTATCTTCGCCTTTGCGGTTTTGACAGGGAGGCTGGAGACGGCTTTTCCTTCGGTAACGCTTGTGTACGCGTTTTTAGGCTCGGTTACAGGTGTCGTTTTGAGCTTTGTTTTGTTTTTCAAAGCCTTGCAAGTTTACGCGGTGTCCAAAACTGCAACTATACGCACGATTGAGCCGTTTTTGACTGCGGTTTTCTCCTTTGTTATTTTGGCTTTGCCGACTGCGGCTAACCAGTTTGTGGGCGGGGTCTTGATCGTGATAGGGGTTGCAACGTTGAGCTTAACCAAGGGAAAATGAACATCCCTGCAAACCACAAAAAAGAAGTGAAAAACAAATGCCCAGCAAATGCAAGTGCCCTCGATGCGGAACACCACTTGTCCTAAAAGGAGGCAGGAAAAGCGAAGCCAAGGCTAAAGCGAAACTGTTGCTTACCCTGCAAGCTGAGCGAACCTACGTCTGCCCAAAATGCGGCTACCAACACCAAAGCCACACAATAATCATGAAATAGGATAGTGCTCGGTGCAGTCTATAGCCCCTCTTTGAATAGTTTAAGCTGACACGAGACCACTGCGGCTGGCGTGCTCTGCGGCTGGCCCCCCTCCCCTTTAAATAGGCTGCAAGGCGCTTGCGGTACCATACTCAAGATTATTGGTTCCCGACCTGAAGGAGTGTCCTACTCGGAACTAGTCACGGAGTTGGGTCTCTCAACGGGCAAGTTGAATTATCACCTTGAACGACTTGGGGGGTTAACAGGAAAGAACGATGAGCGCCGTTACGTTTTGACGCCTTTCGGGAGAAAAGCACTCAACCAGTTGAGCTTGATAAAGCGGGAGGTGTCTTCTGAAGACGAGAAATATGCGAGAATCGCGGAGGCATCGCAGAAATCAAGCTTGCAGCCCACGTTAAGATGGTTCTTGCTGGTTGGCATAGCCTTTTCTTCCATGTTCCTTTTAATTTGGAGTTACATCGCCTATGTTGCCATTACCGAGGGAGCACCAATCATGGTGTATATATTGTTGCCCATTCTAATCGCGATCGGTTTTGGCTTATTAGGTTCCCTACTTTTGGCTTTGCGGAAAACGCCTGAGTGGGTAAGACGATTGGAACGAAGATTTTTGGGGCCAGCCTAACGCTCCATTCTTGTCTCTTTAACCCTTTGCTTTTGTGTTCTTTTTTTTTGAAGTTATACTCGTTTTTGAGATGTTATGCTGTAATTTAGGACCCCTTAGCCAGCACTTCAGCGGTTAGTCAAAAATGGTGTTAAAAAAAGGTAAATTAGGGCAAGTCTCCTTACAAGTTCACTAAGTTCTGGAGAGCTAATGTTAGGAGGTAGACGGTGATTCCTGAGCATACGAAAAATATGTCTACGCCAATGGGTGAATTCCAGCCTAACATGTTTTTAACTGTTTCCCAGTCCATCTTTTCACCTCCCTCAGTTTCTCCTCGTTAACTGAAAACGCCTGAAGACCTATCATTTTAATGCGTATAAATAATTTTACATTAAACGTGTATAGTTTTATGTTATAATTTTGTGTTTACCAACCGAAAATTGCAAGATTTTATATAATCAATAGATCATAGTGTTCTGAAAGTGAACGTATTTATGAATCCAGTAATTGAAGCATAAAAAACAGACAATCCATCAGAGCCTACGAGTCAAAACCCATCCCGCGAGACATCATCAACGCGGTTATCGAAGCTGGCAATCAGGCACCTTTCACGTCCATGACACGCGCTCAGCCCTGGCGGTTCGTCGTCGTCCAAAACCCAGAATTCAAGCAAAAACTCCTCCAAACCACGCTTCCATTCTGGAAAAACGCCACCGAAAGCATGAAAAAAACCGCCCCCGAACTCTACAAAATGGCCACAAGCATCTACGATGCGATGGACGAACCCAAAGACGTAATCTACTACAACGCACCAGTCATCATTTTCGTCGTAGGCCCAGCTAATAATCCTGTAAGCTGCGCGCTCGCCTGCGAGAACATGATGATAGCCGCCCAATCGCTGGGTCTGGGAAGCTGCTACGTGGGATTCGGCGCAATGGTCAAGGGCAACCCTGAAGTCGTAAAAGCCCTCGAACTCAAGGATGACGAGGGAGTATACGGGCCTATCTTGCTCGGGTATCCAAAAACCAATCCAAGCCCTATCTACGGCTTTCAAGAGCATCGGACCGAACAAAAAAGACCCCGTGACTAAATGGATCTAGACAGCACTAAGAAGAATAAAAGCTATAAACGGGTCTTAGCATACATGGTTTTCGTGAAAACTTATGGTTCGCCTAGCAGCAGTTGGAATAATAGTTTTTGCTTTGGGCGGCGTTATTTTGTCTTCTCAACTGTACAACCTTCTGTACATGATCCATGTTTCTTCTCCTGACCTAGGGTTTCACCTTGTTACTTTCGTGGGTTTTGCGCTTGCAGGTTTGGGTCTATGGTTAATCGTGCAGGACCCAAAGCATACACAAGTCAAGTCCACTTAGATTCTCGCCAAAGAGGTGTAGAGCCTAAATAGTCAATCAAGGCTTTTTGTTCTTTTCACAAGCATCTTCGGTCTCATAATAACTTATTAAAAATTAATTTTGGGTTTTGGGATTAAGGTAAAGTTCGGCATATCTTAAAATGCTTTAGCCTCTTGCGTATGCCTCGACCAGGTCACGCGCGGAAAGAACCCCTACCAGCTTATCGCCTTTGGTGATGGGCAGTCTCTTTATATGTTTTCCAACCATAATTTCCGCGGCTTCATGAGCGCTTATTCCTATAGGCGCGGTAATAAGCGGTGATGAGCATACGCTGCCTACCTCCTCAATCAAAGATTTGTCTTGTGCCAAAAACTTTGTGAGCATATCTCTTTCAGTGAAAATTCCTCTCGGTTCTCCTTGACTGGTCACGATTACGCTGCCTACGTGTTTTTCAGCCATTATTTTTGCAACGTCTTCTAAAAGTGTTCTCTCATCAGCGGTTACTACGTGCTTGCTCATGAAGTGATCAACTTCAAACCATGGCTTCATAGTTTCGGGAACCTGAGGCAGGTTGCCGATCATATCTGACGTGGTTAGGATTCCAACAAGATTTCCTGAGTCACAGACGCTAAGGCGCCGTATTCTCTTTTCAATCATAATCCTAGCGGCATCTTTGAGAGTGTATTCGACGCAAATCTTAACAAGTGGGAAAGACATGAATTTCTCGACTTTTTGGTTGACTGCTACGAATCCAGTCTCTTTGCAGCGGAATTCCGCTGGTCACAACGTTTAGCAGGTCACCTTCGGTTATTATGCCGACGGGCGTGTCATATTTCATCACAATCAAGCTTCCAATGTGTTTCTCACCCATCAGCTGGGCAGCCTCATGCAATGTGCGTTCAGGGTTTATTGTGAGAACCTCAGAGGTCATAATATTCGCTATGTTTAGCGAACGCATGGGCTTGCCTTCGATTTGATCAGATGTACTATTAATAGCAGCTGAATTGTTCTTCCTCAAATCTTTAGGTTCTGCCATTTTCCTTTCCCACTGTAATATTAAATGAAAACCTTAATTAAAATAGTTCCACAAACCCTTCTCTCACTTTTTGCATCGCCGTATGACACCTAGTAAAAAGTTTGCTCTCGGAACCCTTTTCATGTATGCTTTGTAGTCCGCTCCAAACCTTTCCACGCAGGCTTTATCTTCCCTGAATAAATCAATGTACGTCAACGGGATGATAGACGCACCCAGCAGGGCAACGATCCAGTGCTGGAAAAGCAGCATGCCCGAAAACCCCCACATTATAAAAGTCACATACTGCGGATGACGAACAACAGAGTAAATCCCCGTGTCAACAACCTTAGTGGTGTGAACATAACTTTGCCCCTTTTTCACTCCGCCTTTTTTGCGAAACTCAAACACCGGAAGCGCCCCAAGAATCAGACCTGAAGAAGCGTAAAGCGCCACGCCAACATACGCCAAAACCTGAATTTGCGAAACCTCAGGCAGCAGATAAACGCCAACGATGATTTGAGAGATAAAAAGAACAGTTGAAACTGTGCCTGGCACATGATCTTTCCACGTAAAGGTTCTCTCAGGCAGCTCAGTCATTCCTCAAAATACTCCCGGAAGCCACTTGGAAACCCGCTTCTGATACGCAACGTAAGGTTCGCCCAGTATCTCAATCAGGCTTTTTTCCTCATATGTTGCCATACTATCGTAGAAGACGAAAAACCCGATCCAGATTACGATTGAACTAAGCGAGACGCTGATGAATATGAAGGCTATACAAAACAGCAGGATTCCAAGGTACATTGGATGCCTGACCCACGCGTACACGCCCGAATCCACAAGCACAGGCGGATTATGAGATTGTTCTAAAACCGCCTTATGAGACTTCGACACAAGATAAACGCTGAGGGCTAAAGCCAGCACCGTTCCCGCAAAAAGAAGCGGAAAAGAAGCGAAAAAGAAGCGGCTTCAAAAACGACCGTGGAATAGCCAAACACGAAGAAACCAAAAGAATCAACCCCCACGCCACAAAGAACAAGAGTACCATGAGAAGCTGAACCCGGTCGCAAAGCGGATGTTCAGAACCCAAACCCTGCCTCATATTGAAACCCCTAACCTGCCTTTTTTAATTAATTGCTCACGCAACGCCTCATTCAGAATCAGTTTTCCAACTAATCCGTATTAATATTTTATGTTTACAAAATAAACTCAACCACGCCCGCGCCAATGATAACTTTTTTATTTACTCACCGAACAAAAGGAATGTGTGATTTAAATGGCATTAAAATACAAAGACGTTCGCTGGAAGAAAGTCCTCTGCGAAAACATGACCGTAGGCGAAGTGAAAGAAGTCGTAATCGACCCCTCCAACTGGAAAATCACCCATCTTGAGCTCGCACTAACCAAGGATGCCGCCGAACTCGCTTTAGGTATCCAGAAGGCAGGAATACGCAACATGTTAGCCACGTCCGCCATAGGAAGCGTGGGTAAAGACATAAAGCTCAAGGTGAAAAAAGGACAGCTCCACATCTACCTGAAAGCTCCAAAACTAAAGTAAACGGAACCTGCAGCTCTTAAAACACCCAGCCCCCCACCTTTTTATCACTCAATTCTCCCAGTCTCCTTCCAGACGCCCCCGCAACTATCAATCATAACTCACTCATGACCCATCAGCTAAAAAAGGATAACAACAAAGAAATTTCATTATGTTAACCAAACTTTTATAACACATGAATCCTATTCCAATGCTGGGAAAACAATTATGGAAATAAAATTAAAGAGCGACAGCGATATCGCAAAAGCACATCAAGGCAAATACGAAGGCGTTGACATCAACCTCAAACGCATAAGCAATGAGGCTAAGGCTAGAAAAGGCGAATACCACGGCTTCGGCACTTACCTAAGACGAATAAGCAATAGAGCTAAAGCAAAAAGAGGCGACCGGTAAATCCGCCTTTCACCTGCAAGGATTTAACGGGTCCAATCACCATTTCTTGTGTTTAACTTCCCAATCCGCCTGGGTTCCCTCAAGAAACTCGATTTCCCTTTTCACAAACTCCACGTCTTTCTCGTCAGCTTGCTTCTTTTCCAAGTCTGAAAGCAACTCTACACAAGCAGCCTTACACCAAAAAAGCACGGTGCCCAAACTCGGATACGCATACTCCGAGACACCGTCCGCCCTGTAATTAATCCTCCTCGCTTCTCCAGCATGCTCCAAATGCGCGCTAATACGCCAAAGACCACTCACGCTAACTCACCACGGTTCTTGAAGCAAAAGCCACTAAAAAGCCTTAACCCACAAAAGCATGCGCTAACTGCCGTACTGTCATGGTAACCTTTTAATCCCGTAGCCGCACTAACCTAAAAACGAGTTGGCACAATTGAACAACGAGGCAAAATGCGACAAGTTCACCGCAGTTAACGAGCTAGCCCGCCGCAGAGGCTTCTTCTGGCAGTCATACGAGATCTACGGAGGCGTAGGCGGCTTCGTAACCTACGGTCCCCTCGGTGCAAGGCTGAAGCAGAACATCGAGCGTAAACTCCGAGAACTCTTCGTCACCAAACTCGGCATCCTCGAAATCGAATCCTCAGTTATCGCGCCAGGCAAGGTCTTCGAAGCCTCAGGACACGTTAACCACTTCAAAGAACCCATGGTCGAATGCGTAGAATGCAACAAACGCTTCCGCGCCGACCACCTGATTGAGGAATACGCCAAAAGAAGCTGCGTAGAAACCGAAAAAATGACCCTGAACGAAATCCAGCACGCGCTTGAAGCGCAGGGCATCACCTGCCCCGACTGCGGCGGCGGCTTCAAACCACCCCAACAATTCCTAACCATGTTCGAAACCACCATAGGACCCTATTCAGGTGCCACGGGCTACGGCAGACCCGAAGCCGCCCAAGGCATATTCGTTGAATTCAACCGCCTCTACCAAGCGGCACGCGAAAAGCTGCCCTTCGGCGTCATCCAGATTGGTCATGCCTTACGAAACGAGATCTCGCCCAGACAAGGACTCATCCGCCTTCGTGAATTCACCATAGCTGACTTGGAGTTCTTCTTTGACCCTGAAGAGCCTAACTGCTGCATGCTGAAAGATGTGGAAAACGAGACGCTGAGGCTGTACATGGCGCCTGAACGGCTGAAATGCTCAGAAAAAACCATCGAAGTCACCGTTAAAGACGCCGTGGCGCAGAAGCTTATCCGCTCCGAGTGGCAGGCGTTCTTCATGGCCATGGCGAAAACGCTCTTGGCGGAAATCGGTGTGCCTCCGGAAAACCAGCGTTTCATCGAAAAAACCCAGTGGGAAAAGGCTCATTACGCCAGCCAAAGCTTCGACCAAGAAGTGTACGTGGACCGCTGGGGCTGGATCGAAGTTTCAGGGCACGCCCACCGAACCGACTTCGACCTGAGCAGCCACATGAAAGCCAGCGGCGCAGACCTCCGCGTCTACAAAGAATACCCGACACCCATTGAAGAGGAGCAGCTTGTCGTGAAGCCGATTATGGCTAAGCTTGGTCCCGCGTTCAAGAAGGAAGCCTCTAACGCCGCTGAGTTGCTTGCGGAAGCGCCAGCCGAAGAGGTTGCGGCTTCGCTCAAAGAAAACGGGTTTTACATGGCTGGCGCCCACAAGGTTCTGCCCGAGCACGTGGACGTGAGCCTTCAAAAATGTGTGGTCCGCGGCAAACGCTTCATTCCGCAAGTCGTTGAACCCAGTTTCGGATGTGACAGGCTTTTCTACGTGGCGCTGGAGTACGCTTACGGCGTGAAGGATGACCGTGTGGTCATGAGTTTCCCACGAACCATTGCGCCCACGCAGGTCGGCGTTTACCCGCTTGTAAGCAAGGATGGCATAGCCGAAAAAACGCGGGAAGTGCACCAGAAGCTCGTGAACGAAGGAATCGTGGCAGAACTGGATGAAACAGGCAGCATAGGTCGCAGGTACGCGCGCGCTGATGAAGCAGGTGTTCCTTTGGGCGTGACGGTGGATTATGAAACGTTGAAAGACGGCACCGTGACAGTTCGTGACCGTGACACGTGGCAGCAGGTCAGAGCCAGAATCACCGATTTGCCTGAGTTGTTGCACAGGTACTTCCAAGAAAAAATAAATTTCAAGGACTTAGGCGCTTCGGTGTCCGCTTGAGTCATTAGCTTTTATAATACACTTGCAATACTAATGTTGGACAAGTCCGCGACATTTATGGGTGGAAAACAAGGATGGTACTTCCAGCAGAAACAGAACAACGCGTAAAACGCAGGGCCCTGAACGCATGCCAAGATAACTTACGCAAAGTTGTAGACTTAACAAGAAAAATCCCTCAGATGGTTGACCACTTCACGAAAGGCGACAAAGACTCAGCTAGGCAGCTTTTCAGCGAAATAAGAAAAGGTGAAGAGGAAGTCATCGCGGCTAGACGCATGGTTTCCCAGGAGCTAGCTGAGATAGGTGCCATACTCAACAGCAGGGAAGACTACTTGAGGTTCACAAACCTGTCAAGCGAGATAGCCGATTTTTCCGAAGGCATAGCCTATTATCTCATTGAGATAATGGAGCACAACTGGAACGTGCCAGGCGACATAAAGAAAGATTTGGTACTGCTTTCCGATGCCGTTCTTGATGCGGTGCTTAAGCTCAGAGAAACCATGATGGTTCTGAATTATGGGTCAACGAAAACACTGGAGAAAGCCAAGGACGTTGAAATCGCCGAGAGAAACGTGGACGACATTTACCGGGCACTGTCCATAAAGGTTCTCAGCAGCAAACTTGACCTTCCCGTCCTTCTGCTTATGCGGGATGTTCTTCAACTTCTGGAAAACTCCGCGGACAAGGCGGAGGACGCTGCGGATACGGCGCGCATACTATCCTTCATAATGTGACATGTTAAGCGCGGAAACCTTCATGGCTAAAATCAAAGTCGAACTAATCGAAAACTTCCTTGTGGTCTGGGACGCGGCAGAAGGCTCAAAGCTGTACAAGGCAGGGTTTTACGGCAAACCGCTTGGAATCCCGAAACCGAAAATCCCAGAGTTCAAGGTTCCCCTGCTGTTGGATTTGATGGAAGGCCTGTACCTTTTTGAAACAGGTAAAATAACGATTTACGAAGGCGTAGCGAAGCGTAAGGTTGGGCTTAAGAAGCTGCGGCAGAAAATCAAGCAGCTATACGACGAGTTTGAAGAGAAATACGCGGTTTACCGAGACCTGCGGGACAGCGGCTTGATTGTGACGCCGGGCATAAAGTTCGGCTGCGACTTCGCGGTTTACAAGTACGGTCCAGGAGTGGAGCACGCCCCGTACATGGTTTCCGTGAAGAAGGCGGGTTCTGAAATTTCAGCCACGGAGGTTGTTAAGGCGGGGCGCCTAGCAACAACGGTGCGGAAACGGTTCATAATCGCTGTGCCGGATGTGTCTGCGGAGAAAACGAAGTATCTGATTTTCAAGTGGTTTAAGGCTTAGCTTGACATTAAGGTTTGATGTTCGAATTCTCCCCGCACATGTTGATGCGGGTAAATCTTTGTCGCTGTTAACGTGCAGCCTTCGTCTAGGGTTACGTCGTCAGCTATGACTGAAATCTCGTTTATCTTTGTTTGTTTTCTGAGGCTTGAGTGAATGGTGGCGTGTCTACCGATGATGCTGTCGCGGATTTCGGCTTTTTCGCCTATTATGACGCGGTCTAGGATGGCTGAGTTTTCTATGATGGCGCCTTTGCCGATTCTGGTGAAGTTGTCTATGCAGGAGTTTGCGATTTTGACGCCGTCGTCTATTTGGCAGTGTCTGCCTATGAGCACGGCGCCTTCAATCTCTATTTTTCCCAGCCTGATTTTCTTAATAATCTCCTCTCTTCTCTGTTCTGAATCGTTGCTTTCTCCCTGGACCCAGATGAGCTGTTTGTCGCTGATTCTTCCGCCGAAGTCGGTGAGCATGCTGAAGCCTCCGTGGAGCAGTTTCTTCATGGCTTCCAGGTAGTTTTTGGGGGTGCCCACGTCAAACCAGTTGCCCTTCAGCGTGTAGCCGTATACTGGGCGGCCTGTCTGCGTCAAGTACGGGATGAAGTCGTAGCCGAAGTCCAGCCTGTGTTTTTCCTGGATTATTTGTTTGACGCCTTTTTCCTTGAACACCTTCCTTATTTCGGGTGAAAGCACGTACAAGCCTGTGTTGGCGAGGTTGCTGGGCGCATCTTTGGGCAGGGGCTTCTCTACGAAGCGGCGGATGCGGCTGTTGTTGTCGATGTCGGCGATGCCTAAGCCTTCAACGTTCTCTACTTCACGCAGCACTATGGTCATTAACGCGCCTGTTTCCCTGTGAAACCTGATTAGGTCTTTGACGCTGATTTCGAAAACGTTGTCGCCCTGCACCGCGAAGACCGGGTTGTTGATTTCGTAGTATTCCATGTTTATTCTCGCGGAGTCCGCACTTCCTATGTCTTCCACGTTAGGCTGGTATTTTATGTGAATTCGCGGTTTGATGTTGTACCGAACTGAAAAGCCGTAGCCTGATTCGAAATAGTCGTACAGGTCACGGTAGTTCGTGTAGCCTTTCACTCCGAAGATGATGTTACGCACGCCCTGGCGGGCAAGCGACAGAAGCGAGAACTCCACCAACGGCCTGTTTATCAGTCGGAGGGCGGCTTTGCTGGTTTCCGCTGTAAGCGGCAGAAGGCGCGTGGCTTTTCCACCCACGGGAATTATCACTCGAATCCTTTCTGGGCTGTAGTTGTCACCCACTAAAGGCGCGTAATTGTTACTCAAAAGACCTCACCATTCACCTATGTGTTCTTTTTCGGAACGTATTAAACTTTTCAAAACAACCCCCATTTTATGCGCCCGCATGTGGCTCTATTTTTCAAGAACCGCCTTCAAAGCCACAGCATTATTATGTTCCACGTCTCGTGCCGAATAAAGAAGCGTCACCGTTCCCTTCTCTTTCTCCATCCGCCTAATCTCTTTTAGCAGCGGCTGTTTTGCCACCAACTCCTTTCCGTACTTCTTTTTGAATTCCGCCCACTTCGCTGGGTCGTGAGAAAACCACTTCCGCAATTCACCGCTGGGCGCGACCTCTTTCATCCACAAATCAATCATGGCTTTTTCCTTGCTGAGTCCTCTAGGCCACAGTCTATCAACGAGGATTCTGAAGCCGTCCTCTTCCGCAACCTGCTCATAAATTCTTTTAATCCTAATCATTGCGAAACCTCTGAAAACCAATTTTCACTGTGAAGGTCACACGTTCTATGTTGAAGCATTCTTTTTAGTTTTTCTGAATGTTGGTAGCCTCAAAATGTGCGTGCTTACTACGATTGCCACTGCTACCATGATTAACTGCATTGGCAGAACTAGCGTTGCTGGCAAGATGCGGTATAGCATGAAAACCGTTGAAAAACCTATTGTAGCCCACAGCACGGTTAAGGCGGTGACCTTGGTTTTCTTCGTCAAGCCCTTGCCTTCCGTGTAGTTTCGTATGTACTCGCCGAACCACTTGTTGTTCAGCAGCCACCTGTGCATCCGCGGAGAGCTTTTGTAATAGCAGGCCGCGGCGGCTAACAGAAAAGGCGTGGTTGGCAGGATAGGCAGCACTATGCCGACGGCGCCCAGCACCACGCAGACTGTGCCTGCGACAAGCCACAGCGTCCTAACGAGCTTCTGTCCCTGCTCTTTGAACTTGGCTGCAAAGGTTTTCTTCTCTTCCATGCGTGCTTCCCTTGCTACTCTTTGCTTCTATCTTAAAAATTGTGCGCCTGACCGATAACGGGATGCAAAGTCTTGCGCTGTAAAGGGGAATTTTATTAACTGAGTCGAAACTAATGCTTCCTTAAAACAAGGTATGAACGGTCATGGGGAAACTAAGCGGCTTCGTACGGCTGATGCGACCAGTCAACTGTGCAATGATGGGGTTCGCAGTGTTTGTCGGCGCGGTTCTCGCAGACCCCAATTTCTTCAACGCCGAGTGGCTGAGAGTAGTGTACGGCTTAGTCACAGGGTTCATGCTGACAGCCGCCTCCATGACCATCAACGACTACTACGACAGGGCAATTGACGCCATAAACGAGCCCAACCGCCCCATTCCAAGCGGAACCGTAAGCACACACCAAGCTTTGGCTTTCGTTTTCGTTCTCTCACTGGCGGGCTTCGTCTTCGCCTACCTCACGAGCCTCCTATGTTTGGCGGTTGCCATAATCTCCTGGGTCGTAGTGGTGGCGTACGTCACGGTTGGAAAACGCAGCGGTTTGCCCGGCAACTTCCTCGTCAGCACATGCGTGGCTATCCCGTTCATCTACGGCAGCATAGCGGTCCTCAGCAGTGTTCCGTTGAGCGTAGTGCTTTTCACCATGATGGCTTTCCTCTCCAACACGGGACGGGAAATCACCAAAGGCATAGTAGACGTTAAAGGCGACAACGCGGAAGGCATTAAGACGCTTGCAGTACGCTATGGCGAGAAAAGTGCAGCCGTAGCCGCTGCGGTCTTTTACGTTTTTGCAGTTGCTTTAACGCCTTTTCCTCCGCTTCTGAATTTGGTTTCTTTCTGGTTTATCCCGCTTGTGCTTGTGACTGATGTTGGGCTGGTCGTGTCTTCTGTACTTTTGTTGAAGGATTATTCTCGGGAAAGCGCCCGAAAAATCAAGAAATGGGTTTTGCTGCTGTTTGTTGTCGGTTTGTTGGCGTACGTGGTCGGCGTTCTTAAATAGCTCTAAACCCGCGGTCTAAGAGTGCGAAGGAAGGGCTTATTCTTTAACTTTGGATTTTCGTTTAGCCAAAAACACGGCTACTCCAACGACAGATAGGACTGCAACTGAGACCACAGCTATGATTATGTAAGATGGAAAGTTCGTTAGTGACCCGTCTTCTTTGATCTCGCCTAAACCAGATGCCGTTGCCGTAACGCTTTGGCCCGCACCTACATCCACTGTTGTTCCGTTGACTTTAGAGGTAAAAGCGACAACGCCTTCCTGAACGGTAAGCTTAGATTCAGTTCCCGTTTCAGACACCGTGAACACAGTTCCCTTGATTGTAGCCACCGCTTGAGACATATCCACCTCTAAAGTCTCGCCTTCTGTCAGATTATCCGCGGTTACTGTGACTTCTCCGTTAACGAGTTTCAGACTACTTCCGTTTTCAGTTCTAGCTCGAACTTCAATAAGGGTATCAGGCTTCAACTGCAGCGTAGCCACATCCGCTAACGTTAGTGATGCTTCGTTGTCGGCTGTTGTTCTGATTTTTGTTCCAGCCGCCAGTGTTGTGTCCTGGGTTGCTGGTGTCCAGGTGTCCTGTCCCGGCGTCTGAATCTCCAGCTGTCCCGAGACATCACTCAGCTTGGATGAGGGTGTGGGCTTCGGAGGTTCCTCTAAGGTTTCGGTTTTGACTATAAAACCGTACATGTGGCCCCCGTCCCAACCAGCTTCCGTGGTCCCGACCATAACATAGCTTCCGTCGCTGGTTCGAATGATGTCATACGCGAAATCTTGGCTTTTAAGCATCCCATTTACTCTCGAGTTGTATGTTTTCGTCCACATTAGTGCCCCTGACGAGTCAACTCTTACAAGAGCAAAGTCTCTGCTTATCGGACCACTTATCCCCGCCTCCGTCATTGTTCCGCCGAGCGCGAATCCTCCGTCGTTCAGCTGAAAAAGTGCACATGGCATGTCGGCGTATTTGTCTCCGTAAGTTTTACGCCACTGCACGTTTCCTGAGGCGTCAACTTTGATTAAGTAAAAATCGTTATCATCCATGCTTTTCTCTTCAGACCCAGCAAGCGCATAGCCCCCGTCACTGGTTTGTATCACCCGATGCGTGTCCTCCAAGTAATGTAAACCTACAGACAGGTACGGCTCCGCGTACTTCTGGTCCCACTGTTCCTTTCCTGCGGAATCCACTTTAACAAGCCAAAAGTCTGTTGCCCAATCGCCGTTCGTTAAACGGTACATCGAGCGTCCCGCTAGTGCGTATCCGCCGTCGCTGGTTTGGATTACAGAGTATGCTTCATCATCGCGGTTAATTTCTCCATCATAGCTCGTGTAGACTCCGCTGTTGTAGGCTTTTTCCCACTGCACTTGCCCGCCAGCATCAAGTTTAAGCAGGCTAAAGTCCTTGCCGCCTTCTGCAAGGTTTTCAACGGAGCCTGCGAAGGCGTATCCGCCATCCCTTGTTTGAATCATGGAGTAAGGTAACCAGCCATCCTGACGAACGCCATATGTTATGTTCCACAGCATTCTCCCTGAAGAGTCCGTTTTGATTAGCCATAATCCAAGATTTGAGTTGCCACCTATGGTGTATCCGCCGTCGCCGGTCTGAATAACGGTGTACGGCTGACTGACGGCTATTGAATACTCCTCGTAACCTCCTGAATCGACTGAGTAGAATTGGAATCCAGGCCCGTACGTTTGGGTCCACTGGATAGTTCCTGAAGGATCCATTTTGATTAGCCTAAGTTCCGATTGCCTTTCTACATATACGGAAGGGCCAGAAACAAGGTTTCCAACACTCACAAAAGCCGCTACCGCGTAGCCGCCGTCCGCGGTTTCAGTCACGGAGTAGGGTATGCAGAAGTCGTACGTGCCTACTTCGTACAGTTTGGTCCACCCTGATGAAGCGGCTCCGAAAGGCATGATTGCCAGAGGCATTATCAAGCAGAAAAGAATAACGCACATTATGAGTAGATTGCCTTTTTTCACTCTTTTTCGCCCCTTAATCATGGATGCTTATGTACGTAGTATATAAACTTGCAGCGAGCGGTTTTACCACAAGCTATGCAATCGAGAACGATGCGCTTTTATGAAAAACCTATAACCAACTTAAGTCCACGGGTTTTAAAGCTAACATTTTTGATGATGCAGTTTCTATTTAAAGGGGGGCTATGTCTTTTCCGAGCATAAAAGTCACGCTAATTCTCCAAATATCTGTTTATTCATGCACGCTTCACTCAGGCAATCTTCGATGGTAAAGTGTAGCTCAAGCGTGCCTAGCCGCTCCACGTATATACCTGCATGTTTCGCGCATGTTAAAAATCCATAAGTACGCTCCAAGCGCTCTTGCATGTGAGGATATTAACATGTCTGAACGTTTTGCTAAAAAATGGGAAACTAGAAGAGACGAAACCTCCTTCGTAGACGCCATCCGCTCAACAGTTACTCCACCTCCACCGCTGAAGCCGCGCATGAACCAAGCCGTCAGACGCTTAGAACTGCAAATCCACAGGTTAGACCAAGCCAACGAAAGGTTCAGCCAAAAAGACAAGGCACTTTTCAGCAAGATAGTTGCCGCTTACGAGAAACACGACAGCGCCCACGCCAACATCTACGCGAACGAACTAGCTGAAGTCCGCAAAATGGAAAAACTAGTTATGAACGCGAAACTAGCGCTCGACCAAGTACAGCTTAGACTGCAAACCGTCACGGAATTCGGAGACATCGTCGCCACGCTTGGGCCAGTCATTGGCGTGTTACGGTCAGTCAGCGTAGGACTCGTAGGCGTTATCCCCGAAGCAGAAAACGAACTCGGAGACATCGGCAACATGCTAAGCGGCTTAATGTTCGACGCAGGACAAAGCTCAGGACTCAACCTCAACTTCAACTCAGTCAACGAGGACGCAGCCAAAATCCTTGACGAAGCAGCCACAGTCGCCGA
>Ga0307445_10000055_pt1 | contig 45582 bp, 84 predicted proteins | sample SalMarSW160330MG_FD_202147 | JGI IMG/M metagenome (GOLD analysis project Ga0307445, IMG submission 202147) | Salt marsh sediment microbial communities from the Plum Island Ecosystem LTER, Massachusetts, United States - SW1603-30 | ecosystem: Environmental > Aquatic > Marine > Intertidal zone >... | reverse complement strand
CGCACAGGGATATACTCTTACAGGGCTGGCTTGCCTTGTGAATGAATCTACTTCCGAAGCATCTGCTGACGCTCTGACTACCAGCAATATCAAATCCGACATTCTTTCCAACCGCAAAACTATTGTTGATGCTGGCGCTATGGCAAACGTGTTGCTTTGCTCCACGAAGACCTATGCGACAATTCTGGAATACGCTGGCAGTGACTTTACGCCTACGATGAACGACGCTCTGAATGCCTCTGGACGTGTTGGATCATGGCTTGGCTTTACTGTAATCGAGGCAAATGGCCTTTCCGCTTCTACAGCAACATATTATGATTATGGCGGGGTTCTCCGCACCGTGACATTCCAGACCGCCGTTGCGGAAGCAGATTATGTTGACTATGTGATGTATGACAGTGACGCATTTTCTATCCTGACCAATTTTGAAACAACCCGTATGGTGGATTCCGAGCGGTTCGTTGGTTCTCTTGCACAGGTCGAAATGAACAGCGGTTACAGGCTTACAAATTCAGCTCGCGCCGTATGCCGCAAAACCACGAATCCGGTATCATAATTTAGGAGGTGATCCGGTTGAGCTATACAGCTTACATTGACAGCGCGTTTTATACAGGCACATATGCAGGCGTTCCGATTGATAGTACGATTTTCCCTCGCATTGCGTTGAGGGCGTCGGATGAACTTGACCGGCTTACTGTTAATATAGTCCGTTTGAACGGACTTGCAAGCTACAGCGCAGACGCACAGGAGGCCATAAAACTGGCTACCTGCGCGCTCGCTGAATCACTTGCACAGATTGACACGGCTACAGACAGCGCGGGCCTTATGGCATCATCCGAAGCAGTCAATGGATATAGTTATTCTGGAATTGATCAAGCGTCAGTAAACGCGGCATTAAGCACAGCAAGGCAACAGGCGTGGACGTATCTACAGCGCGGTGGATTTAGTTCGGTGGTGTGTATGGCATGAAAGTAATGTCGAGGCGGTCAAGGCCCTACAATATTACGCTCTATAATTATGTCTCTACTGCAAGCGGCGTAATGACGTTCCAACGAACTTTCATAGAGCGTGTATCAATTGACCTAAACTATCAAATGCGTCTCGCACAACGCGGCGTAAGCACCACTAACACGGCTTCTTTGATGATTGACTTACGGGACATTGAAGCGACAAGTGACCGCACGTTTTTAGCCTATGACGCATGGGCGGCGCTGGTTGATAAAACCGGATATTTTACATTCAACACAAATCATGATTTTTTTGTTGCCGGTGAAGCTGCTGAAACAATGCCCACAACCACAAAAGCAGAAATGCTAAAAAAATACCGGTGCTATTCGATTACTGGCGTTGGAATTCCCGCAAGCGATAGTGGAACGCCGATTATCTTATCGGTGACAGCAAAATAAAAGACGGCCCCTATTTGGAGCCGTCTAATAAATCAGGATTATCAAAGATATTTCCGATTACTTCTATATTTTCAGAAATCGTGCATTCGTTATCAGCAAAAAATATATCCTGAAATTCAACTTTAGTATTTAATTCTCCATATCCCCAGTCGGATTTAACAATATCATTCTCAAAAATCTTTTTGCCGTTTTTATCTGTAATACCAGTAAACTCGTCACGTGCTATTAATTCTAAAGAGCTATTTCTGAGTAAATAAATTAATTTTGCGCATCCAGATTGAATCTCATTAAGGCTAAATATTTCTTTACGGATTTCTCCGGTTTCTCTATTTTTGAACACAAAACGGAACAAAATTTCTCTCATTTTGATCCCTCACTTTCAATTTCTTTAATTTTTTTCCAAATCATTTCCGACTTTTCAGAATCAAATTCCCATTCATCAACGGGATTAAAAGCGTTTTTATTTTTATCAAAATGTAAAAGCCCCAAAAAATTCAGCAATGGGTTACAAGGTATTTCTAATGTTATAGAATCGCAAAATTCTGAAATTGCATTATTTCCGGAACTATATACATAATGCTTTCTATGCGGAACACGTACACGCCTATATATTGGATTTGTTAAAATCAAGAAGATAATATAACAAATTCCCAAAAATAAACCAATTGATATAATTATTTTCATTTTTGCGCCTCCTTTCTCTCGCTATTTTTCTTATATCTTGTATGTCTTTTATCTTCTGGCCACGGTGTATTATCCGGCAATATCCATTGATGACCTACTTTTACGGCTTGCGGTACTTTACCGCGCCGGATTTCAAGCACTCCGGTTTTTTCGTGGTGACCGTTACGTCTCGCCCATTCTGCGGCGGTGATTAGATTCATGCAGGTATTCCCTTTCTGATTAGCGGTATATATTCGGCCCATCGATATTTCCTAATTGGCATAGGCCGATGATTGTCAAACATCAAAAGCAGGCATGGGCTAATATTATTGTATTTTTTAACGAAATTATAGCCAGTCAAATGCCCGTCTGCAATCAGCTTTTTAGCTGTAGCGTGGTAATTGTAGTACATCTTTATAGCCTCCTATTTGGTATAATTAAATTATACTACAGATTACATAAGAAGTCAATAAGCAAACAAAAATTTTTTTATTTTTAGGAGATGATCTTATGGCATTTGCACATTATAAACGCAGAAACGTAGCAAGTATTAAAAAGCTTGGCCCGGGCGAATATCTTGTGACCGAAGACGGTACTCCGCGCGGCATGTTTATGGGGACAAACGCAGGGAATGTCGAAATCCCCACATATGATAGCACTGAAACAGCTGTAACTATCAGACAATATCACGCGGCGGCGGCTGACGCTGTCGCGGCTGATACTGACGGTATCCATGCAGCGGTTACAGATACCGGAGAAGAACAGACAATCACGACGGATATCACAGACCCGGCAATTCCGCGTAACATCACAGCAACGGCGGGAGGCACAGCCGCAGATATTGGCGCAATCCAAGTCGTAATTACTGGAACAAACTATGATGGCGAAGAAATAACTGAAACTCTTCCGGCTTTCACGGTCAATACGGCAGGGATTGTCAGCGGTTCAAAAGCGTTCAAGACTGTTACAGAAATTGTTATCCCGGCCCATGACGGAACGGGTGCGACAACTGCGATTGGTTGGGGGGACGTTCTCGGCCTTCCGTGGCTGCTCGCAAGGAAAACAAACCTCTACAAGCAAACATTTCTTAACAATGTCGCAGAATCTACAGAACCAACAGTTACAGTCAGCGCATCGGCAATCGAAAGCAACACAATTGATCTGAATAGCGCATTAAATGGAACGGCGGTGGATTCCTATTTCTTCATCGATTTATAAAGGCGGTGAATTAAATGGCCTTTTCAAAGTGGAAATTACGCAATAGTTCAGGAATCCATAAAATGAATCCCGGCGAATTTATGGTGACCAGCAATACAACACCGCCACAGTTTTGGTTTGGCTCCAGTAGCGGAAACAAACAGTTACCAGATGCAACCTACACGCAAACCATGATAGATACTGAGATAACCGCTGTCGGTGAAGCAATGGCAACCAATATCCAATATGTGGATGGTTCAAGGACAGATGAATATACGGCGGATGGCAGTACTATTTATCCGTACAAGACAATTTCAGCGGCTATCACAGCGGCAAACTCAGGCGATACAATCTATATTTGGCCGGGAACATACACCGAAGATTTGACTTTGAAACCTGGCGTAAATCTTGCCGGTCAGTCAAAATTTTCAGTTTATATTGTCGGTACAGTTACATTTAACATCGCTGGTACGGTTTGTTGTGAACGTATCATTTTTAAAACTTCTGGTGCGGATAACACGCTGAATTTTTTTGGAACCGGAGTACAAAATTTGCAGTGCCGCATTTGCAATTTTGAGCATACAAGTGGAGATGGACACTGCGTTTACTGGACAAACACAAATGCATCGAGCAAGATACAACAAGTAGATGGGAATCTTACGCAAGCAATATCTTCTGGCGGAGGCACGGCATTTACAAGCTCTGAAACTGCGGCAGGCAATATTATTATGCAGATGGCGACCGTACAGATCAGCGATAGCACAGATAATGTATGTATCAGTTTGGGCGGTGCAATCGTTTGGACGCACACGCAGGACGCTATCAACGGTCAAGTAGTTACAGCTAACACAGCAAGATTTAATATTACACTGACGGCACTTACAACCGCTACGGTTCCAACAATTGTACATAATTCCACAAATGTAACCCCGTCATTGCTTACAAGTGCCGTTATCACAACTGCGTCTGCAACTTATGCAATAGACGGTGTTGGCGCGTTTGTATTTATGGCGCTGGTTTATGGCAGCACAGGTGTTGGCGGGAACTCAACGCTTAATGGCGGCTTGGGCGCTATACCTTTGGCAATGGCGCCCATTAGGCTTAGAAGTTCGGCGTTATTTCCTGCCGGCTCGGTAGCAGCGGGGCAACTTGATGGCACATTTGAATATGACGGAACAAACTTATATTTCACTGAGGGTACAACGCGACATACTGTAAGCTGGACGTGATAATATGGCGAGCAAAATAACGACGAAAATAACTTTTAGCCCTGCGGCAACAAAAGCAAGATTGAAAGCCGCAAACAAAATGGCACAACGCTGGCTTGATAACGAAATTTTAAAGGATTCTACGCCATATGTGCCACGATTAACCGGCGCACTGGAACGGTCTGGAATCTCCGGAACTGTAATAGGCTCCGGAGAAATTGTCTATAATAGCCCTTACGCGCGTTATCAGTATTATGGAAAAATAATGGTTGATCCAGAAACCGGAGCAGCGGGATTTTTGACAAACGACGGATGGTTTTCTCGCCCAGGTGTTGCGAAGGTACTAACAAACCGTGATTTGACGTATTCAAAGCAATCTCACCCGCAAGCGACAAGAATGTGGTTTGAGGTTGCAAAAGGAATAAATAAAAATAAATGGCTTGCTGGAGCGAAAAAACTTGGAGGAGGCGGATAATGGCAGACGAAAAACCCTTAGATGCGACTGATATTACGCAGATAGTCGCGGCATTGCAAGAATGGATTAACGGACTTGAAATTATAACGGAAACAGTGCATCTCGAATACACAGAAGATTCAACCGGGCTTGGACTATGCATCAAAGCCAATGGCGGGAATATCATCGAAGAATGTATTGATAATAGTTTTTCGGCTGAAATTCCATTTATCATTTATAACACAGTCAATGTCATTCCTGACGATGCGACTTCCATCTATAAGCCTTTAAATGATTTGGGCGCATGGTTTAAAGCAAACGGCCCGCTTGGGCTTGATATCGGAGAACGCCGCACCCCTGATCGAATCATCATGACGCGCGCACCTATGGATATGACTGGGAAAGATGGTTCCGGGAATGCGACGTTTTTGGCAACCTATACACTTACTTATGATGAAGCGCCTGAATAGGCGTTATTTTTATGCTTGGAGGTTAAACAATGGCAAAAATTAAAAGCTCTTTAAGGGCCTATTTTATCAACACAGGAACGTCAGCGAGTCCTACATGGGCAAGCCTTGGCAAAGGCATTACGTCTCTCGCCATAGATTTTGGCGCACAGACCACAACGGAAACATACATTGACGAAGATGCCGCAAACACAAGCGTTGACAGTTATCAGGCAAGCGCAGGGTTGGACATCACCCTTTGGGACGCCACTACAGCCCCAGCACATGCCTATTTAGAAGGATTACGCGATACTTTGGCAACTGGTGCAGACGCAGAATCAGAAATCCTTGAAGTTGATTTGACAACTACAAGTCCATATTCATCATTTTTGCGGAGCGCTACTGTGGCGATTGGTACCCACACAATGACAGGCGGTAGCCCGCAGACTTTAAGCGGCACAGTCTATTATAATGGTGCGCCTACAGTCGGAACCACAGTAATCACAGCAGGGGTCCCAGTGTTTACAGAAACGGTTTAAAAATTTGGGCGGGATTTCCCCGCCCTATTAATTTAATTGGAGGCATTATGGCAAACGGCAAAATTAGAGTAAAATCCAGCTCAATCTATACAATTGAAGTTAACGATAATGGAGACACAATCGCATTTGACATTTCAGATACCGGCCTCGCAACAAAAATGGTGCGTACATTTGACAAAGTCAATGATTTGGTGGAAGAATATCAGGAAAAGGCAAAAGAAATTGATAACCGACCGGATGAACCATTCAAAATTGCAACAATTGAAGGCAAAGAAAAGACGCTGATTACCAAAAATCAATATGATGGCGCAACAATGATTGATGAATTGTATCAAAAGTCCCGCGAAACGCTTGATTCTTTTCTTGGTAAAGGAGCCTGCCAAAAGATTTTTGGCGACAGCAATTATTACAATATGTTTGACGATCTTGCCGAACAGCTAAAGCCGCATTTTGAAAAGATGGGAATAAATTCCCAAAATCTCAAAGCAAAAGTTGTAAACAAATATTCACCGAATCGTGAGGGCCGGAGATCACTAAAATGACCGATTACCCGGAACTGATTACGGTTGATGGTAAAGACTATGAAATTAACACCGATTTTAGATATGGATTAGCCTGCTATCAGTGCATCAATGATAAAGAAATCAGCGACACGGAACGTGGATACGGCATTATAGGTATTCTCTACAAACAGGAACCGCCAAATTTGCAAGAGGCGCTCCGGATGGCAATTAAATATTTGCAATGTGGAAAAGAACCACAGCCGCAGGAAGAAAGACAACCTGATATGAATTTTGAAAACGACGAGAACTATATCAAATCGTCGTTCATGTCGGATTATAAGATTGATCTTGATGATGTAAAAATGCACTGGTGGAAATTTTGCAATCTATTGCAGGGGCTTACAGACGATTGCATTCTAAATCGTGTCCGTGATATCCGAAATTACGACATTTCATCTGTAAAGGATGTAAAATCACGCGAAAAAGTGATTCGTGCAAAGCAAAGCGTAGCCTTGCCGAACCAGATTACCGAGGAAGAAGAAAATATTCTGGATGATTTTTATTCACAGATTAAATAACATAACATTTCCTCTTGCAACATCTCGCATAGAAAAGTATAATTGTGGAAAAGGGGGAAATGGAATATGAAAATATGCACGAACTGCGGGGAAAAATTATTAGACAAAGCTACATATTGCCCTACATGCAGGAAAAATGCTAAAAATTTTCCTATTGTTGATTCGAATGATAAGGAAAAGATTGAAGAAATTATAAGTTCTGTCCCGCATCCAGAGAAAAGAGATAAACCAAAATGGAAAAATGCATATAATGGTAATGCGAAATCGAACGATACTATTTGTTGTCCTAAATGCTATTCTACATCCGTCCAAACAAGCATAAGAGGATATAGCCCTTTAAGCGGATTCTTTGGAGCCTTGTTTTTTGGATTCTTTGGTTCCTTTTTAGGGATAATAGGAATTATATCTGGAATTATTATTGGAATATTATGTGGCTTTTCTGGTTCGAAAAAAGTGCGAATAACATGCTTGAAATGTGGACATAAATTTTATCCGGGGAAAAGATAAAAACGTAATATTTTAAATCATCTTGTTAATTCGAGGTGATTTTTTTATGCCCAAAAGGTAGGTGATAAAATGGCGGCTATTTATGATGGCAGCGTCAGAATTAACAGTAAAATAGACACATCCGGAGTTGAAACAGGCATATCAAAAATTACCTCGGGTTTAAAAAAGTTTGCCAAAATGGTTGGTATTGCTTTCAGTATTACGACTGTAGTTAATTGGGAAAAAGCAGCGAAAGAAGCCTGGTCTGCGCAAACGACGGCAGAAACCAAATTGGCGACCGTAATGCGCAAACGCACTAACGCAACAAATGAACAAATACAATCGATTCTTGATCTTACCGCTGCACAGCAAAAATTGGGCGTAATCGGTGACGAAGTACAACTTGCCGGTGCGCAACAGTTAGCTACTTTTACAACAACAACAGGGCAATTAAAAGAATTAATTCCAGCAATGAATAATCTTGTCGCACAGCAATATGGATATGATGCAACGACGGAGTCTGCCGTAGCCGTTGCAAACATGATGGGCCGTGCCTTGGAAGGACAAACTGGGGCTTTGACACGTGTCGGAATTTCTTTATCCGACGCACAGAAAAAAACGATTCAGTTTGGTGATAAAACACAGCGCGCGGCGGTTCTTGCTGAAATTATAACAAACAATGTGGGCGAAATGAATCAAGCTCTTGCAAACACTCCGTTAGGTCGTCAAAAACAATTGTCAAATGTTATGGGTGATGTAAATGAACAGTTTGGAAAGGCCATTACACAGATTGAAATAGTATTTATACCGGTGCTTCAAAAATTTGCAAATTGGCTTGAATATGTCGCTTTTTTGGCTAATTCTGTAGCGCAAGTGATCGCAAATTTATTTGGAGTTCAATCAACAGGATATGATAAAATCGCTTCAAGCGCAGCGGGAGCATCAAATTCCATTGACGGATTAACAAATTCAACAAAAAATGGAACCGCAGCGACGAAAAAAAGCAGCAAGGCAACTAAAGAAGCATCAAATAATTTGGCAAGTTTTGATAAAATCAATACATTAGCTCAAAAAACTTCGGGTTCATCTGGGGGAGCTATTTCTCCTTCCGATTTAAGTAGCACACTTGGAGTATCCCCTACGGGTGGCGCAGACAATACTCTTTCAAATAAAATAAAATCATCTCTTGATGGAATTTATTCTATTTTGATTGTAAGCAGTGCGTTGCTTGCTATCGGAACTATTCTTGCTTTTAGCGGACACCCTATTATCGGAATTGCACTTATGGCTGCCGGAGCAATTGGAATTGCTTCTGCTGGCGCCTTAGAATGGGGAAGCCTTGAACAGACTTTAAAGGAACAAGTAAGTGCATTGCAAGCTATCATTGGAGGAGCATTGTTAGTAATTGGAGCGATACTTGCTTTTTCAGGTATTGCCGTACCGCTTGGAATCGGATTAATGATTGCAGGAGCAGTAAATTTAGCAACGGCTGTTGCTGTTAATTGGGGAAGCATGAGCGATAGTATATCGAATACATTAAGCACAATTTTAGGATTAGTATCAAGTGCTTTCCTTGTTTTAGGTGTACTGCTTTGTTTTCTTGGGGCGAATATCCCTCTTGGTATAGCCTTAATAGCAATTGGCGCAGCATCATTAGCGGCAGCAGTCGCGGTAGATTGGAACAGCACAAGCAATCATATTGGCAGCACCATAAGCATAATTACAGGAATTTTAGCAGGCGCACTATTAGCTATTGGCGCAGTAATGGTATTTACAGGAGGAAGTTTGCCTCTTGGAATAGCCTTAATGGTAGCCGGAGCCTCTGCGCTTGCTGCATCAGTTGCAATAAATTGGAACAGCGTACCAAATGCGTTGCAAGGTCCTATAGGCGGAATAACTGCATTAGTCGGCGCGGCATTTTTAGTATTAGGCGCTGTGCTTGCGTTCAGCGGTGTTGCATTACCTTTAGGGATAGCTCTTATGGCAATCGGAGCGGCTTCTTTAGTTGCAGTAACAGCGTTAAACTGGGAAACAATTCAAACTGCGTTACAAGGCCCTATAGGCGAAGTGGTCGCGGCTGTTAGTATTGCGTTTTTAGCGCTTGGCGCTTTGTTAGCATTTAGCGGTGTTGGACTTCCTTTAGGGATCGCTCTTATGGCGGTTGGAGCGGCAGGTTTAACCGCTGTTGTAGCTCTTAACTGGGACACAATTATAACTGCATTACAGGGCCCAATAGGAGTTGTAACTGCGCTCGTAGGTGTTTCTTTGCTTGCACTTGGCGCGATCTTGTGTTTTTCCGGTGTTGGGATTCCTTTGGGCATTGGCCTTTTAATTGCCGGAGGTGTTTCACTGGCAGCCGCAGTTGCACCAAACTGGAACGCAATTCCTGATAAAATAAAAAGCATATGGAACAGTATTAAAGGAATTATAAATAACGATATTATCGCGGGAGTCGAATCTTTTATTAACTTTATAATTAGCGGATTTAATGCGTTAATAAGCTATCTCAATCGATTAAATATTAAAGCACCAGATTGGGTAACAAAAATAACCGGGATTAAATCGTTTGGGTTTAATATTACCCCATTTAACGATGTGTCAATCCCAAGATTAGCACAAGGAGCTGTAATACCTCCAAACCGTCAATTCATGGCAATACTCGGAGATCAGACAAGCGGGACTAACATTGAAACACCATTGGATACAATGGTCGAAGCATTCAAGGCCGCGCTTTCGGAATCCGGCACACAAAGCAACGTTCCACAATCCATAAATATCATTGCTTCTGGCGATGATGCAGGACTAATCAAATACATTAAATTCAGCCTGGACAAAGAAACTGCAAGAGTCGGTACAAAATTAGTAGTGGGAGGCGGCCGGTATTGATAACGATTGATGGAACTGCATACGATATCCCTATTGTTTCGCTGAAACGAACCGCCGCTTTCCTCGACCGATATGCAAATCGCACCGAAGATGGGGGATTAGCGAGAAAGTTAATTGGAGTATATTTCAATTATTCGCTAACCCTTGGCGGAAGTGATTCAACAACCGCCTATGATGCGGTTTGGAACAAACTTTCCGAACCTACAGAATTTCACACGGTAATAGTACCGTCTGACGATAGTACATACACGTTCACGGCGTATTTTGCGAACGTCGGTGACAATCTTAAAAAACGCAAAGACGGCAAAAATCATTGGACTGGATTAACAGTTGACTTTACGGCAAAATCTCCGGCACGGACACCATAAGGGGGAATATAGATGGAGCGAACAGTTATAGCACTGGATTTAATTGATGTAACCGCGAAATCTGATAGTTCCCCTACTTCAACGGATAAACAAACCTTTGTTGATTTAACACAATTAAAAAGTGATAGTCTTTCAGTATCAAAGTACGCGACGCTGGAAGATAATTTTTTTCTGCTTGATGGCTCTTTTGAACCATTTCCCGAAACGCCCGCAAGTGAAGATATGGGATATTGGAGTTTATCTCAATCAGACGAAAACGGCGAATTTACAATAAATCCTGTGCTTGAAATAGACTTTACTGAAAATCATACAAGCGCAGGATTGACTTTGACGTTTTTGGAGGATTACCCGCTTGAAATCAATGTAAAGTGGTACACGCTTACCGATGTTAAAATATCTGAAAAAATATTTGAACCGGACGCATTATATTATTTTTGTGATAATCAAATAGAGGATTTTGGAAAAATTACAATCGAATTTACAAAGACAAATCCATATCGATATGTAAAATTAGAGAAAATAGATTACGGAGTATACAAGGAATTTTCATATGATGAATTAGCTTCAACGACAATTAATGAGGAAATTAATCCTATATCTTCCGAAATATCTATTAATACAGCTAATTTTGCATTACACAACGATAACGGAGATTTTGATTTAACCGGATTGCATGGCGTTTATAAACTATTTCAGCAAACGCAGAAAGTACATATTTCGCAAGTGTTCGATACAGAAACAAAACAAATGGGGACATTTTATCTTGACACATGGAAAAGCCCCGACGAATATAATGCGGAGTTTACAGCAGTTGACGCGGTTGGATTGATAGATAAAACTGATTTCAAATTAGGCCAAATTTATGTTAACGAAACAGCAGAAAATATTATAGACGCGATTATGGATTCTGCGGGAATTGCGGATTATACGATTGCCGATGATTTAAAATCCATAACATTGTCCGGATGGATACCAATATGCACACACCGCGAAGCACTGCAACAGGTAGCGTTTGCATTAAATGCTATTGTGGATGATAGTCGTGGAAATACAATCAAAATTTATGATGGTGCGCAATCTTACGGCAGGGTTATACCGCGCAGCCGCAAGTTCAGCGGCGGATCAACAGACCTGTTGACCTATGTATCAGACATTAATTTAACCGCGCATAATTACGTTTTGAAAGATAGTTCGGAACAGATATCGACCGGCACTTATGCCGCTGGAACATATGAAATCCAATTCGACACGGCTGTATCTGATTTATCGGCAACCGGCGCAACAATTACAGAATCCCATCCAAATTATTGTGTGATAACCGTAAGTGCGGAAGGAACTGTTACTTTAACTGGCAAAAAATATACAGACAGCTCAAGCATTTACAATTACAGTGTTGCGAATCTGCCTTCCGGAGCTGGAAGAAATGTTGTGTCTTGCAAAGATGCGACTTTAATGTCTCTTTCCAATGTCGCGGAAATCGCGCAAGAACTTTTCAATTATTATCAATTGCGTTATCAAACATCAGTTGAAATAGAATTAGAAAATGAGTTAACCGGCGAAAAAGCGGCAATGCAGCGGGCAAATGGTACTGATTATACGATGGAAACTATTGAAAAAATGGCTATTGATTTAGTTGGCGGATTTACTGCGCAGCTCACCACATTAGGCAACGGCACAAATATTGTTTCCGCTGATTATCTTAACGAGAAATACGTCGGTGAAGACATAGGGGTGATGTAATTTGTGGGTAACACCGATCTATGACCGTGCGCAATTAGATGTAACAAATAAAACCGCAAAAGGCTATTACAATTACATAGATTTAAACCGAATCGAACAGGACTGCGATTATCTCGCGGTCCTTTTTGGTGTCACGATTACAACAAAAGAATGGACGCGTACAGATTTTCCGACATTGTCAGAAATGAACCGTATAAAAAACAATATCGTCGCTGTGCGTAATGCCTATCACACGTATGTTAATACGCCTGCAACGCCTGACACGCCGTACAACACCTATCTTAAAGCGAATGACATTGAGAAAATTTTAAACGATATAAAAGCACTGTATGACGCAAATTCGCAAGATGTATTTTACGCAGATGAAATTTATTCCGGAGAAACGATAGGAGTGATCTAATTGTCTTACGAACCTAAAACATGGGTTGACAGAGTAGCAGAGCATCCGACACGGCGCCGTCTTGACGAGACTGGAATTACAGATACATTCGATGTTGTCCGTGCCGAAGGTACCATAACCACAGAGGGTGACAAAATCAACGCCACAAACTTAAACGGATTTGATGGACGTGTTAATGACGCATTTATTGAAATGGGGGTTGATGCCTATACATGCACAAAAACCGGAACTGTTTACGATCTGAAAAACAGTAATTCTCCTGTCAATGGCAGATTTTCAGTACCTGCCGATTATGATTTAGGCGATATTTTTCGAATCAATCCAACAGATCAGTTATTCAACAAAGATTTAGCGGTTGCCGGATCTATAGATGATACAGATGGTACGTTAAATGCTTCCGCAATTGGAAACTATTCTTCCCCACTGATTATTATATCTTCCTCTACAGCCTATAAAATTGTCGGGCACACATACACTCAGCCGGTTGCAGACATCGGGCTTGCGTGGTATGACTCGTCCGGCGTATATATCAGCGGTGTTAATTACGGCGGCGCAACCGGTAACGATACATATACATCACCCGCAACGGCGTATTATATACGATATACGATTAATACAATTGATTTGACTGTATCCCTTTTAGAGTTGAATACATCTACAAACACAGATGTAACGTATACCGCCGCTACAACTGCCCAACTTCAAGACGGAGAGTCCCTTCCAGACGAATTTTTTAAAACTGGCGCAACCGTTCCGTTTATTTATGATATCAGCGGTGAAAAACTAAATTTTAAGTCGGCGGGAAGTACGGCCGAAATTTTTAACTTCCCGCTGACAATTTCAGAAACTGAGCCAACGCCATTAGCGACCGGGCATATATGGGTAGACCATGCTGATGTATCCGATTTCACAAATGTTGTTTTGGATGATTCTGCACGGGTTTCCTATACAAACGGATACTTGATGTTAATTGTTGACGATACAAACAACGGCGAAGATAATATTACTCAGCCCAAAAAGGTTTCTGGACAATCAATGACTTTCGCAAGCCACAGATATTCGCAAAACAGCGATACGCTTTCTTGGCAAACAGGAGATTACAGCAAAGCAGGAACAATTATTGACATTAAGCGTAAATACCCAGTAGTTTATAGCCGTCTCTCCGATGTTTTAAACATTGAAACAGCGTATATATGGAACGGTTCAGCATGGACAATGATTTCGCAGCAAGGCAGTTATTTAGCTGTAGCACATATTACAAACCCCTATATTACGATTTACAATCATAGTGGAGATACTTTTCCGTCAACAACGACTCCATCTACTTTGCCTGCAGGTAATGGATATGGATGCGCATTCAGCACAGACGGAATATATTTAGCCATAGCACACTCCAATAGTCCCTATATTACGATTTGCAAGCGTAATGGTGATACATTCACAAAATTAGCTGATCCCGCGGCTTTACCTACGAGCGGAGCAAATGGATGTGCATTCAGCACAGACGGAGCATATTTAGCTGTAGCGCATGATTCCAGTCCTTATATTACGATTTACAAACGGAGTGGGGATACATTTACAAAGCTGTCTAATCCAGCTACGTTGCCGGCGGGAGTAGGAGAAGGTTGCGCATTTAGTAATGATGGAATATATTTAGCTGTAGCACATTATACAAGTCCCTACATTACGATTTACAAGCGCAGCGGTGATACATTCACAAAATTAGCTGATCCCGCTACACTGCCGGCAAATGCCGGATTAGGTTGCGCATTTAGTAATGATGGAATATATTTAGCTGTAGCACATATTACAAGCCCCTACATCACGATTTATAAACGGAGTGGGGATACATTTACAAAGCTGTCTAATCCAGCTACGTTGCCGACAGGAACCGGATATGGTTGTGCTTTTAGCACGGATGGAACATATTTGGCTGTTGCACATTTGAGTAGTCCCTACATTACGATTTACAAGCGCAGCGGTGACACATTTACGAAACTATCTGACCCTGCTACGCTGCCGACGGGAACAGGAGAAGGTTGCGCGTTTAGTGCTGACAATACATATTTAGCTGTAGCGCATGATTCCAGTCCTTATATTACGATTTACAAACGAAGTGGGGATACATTTACAAAGCTATCTAACCCAGCTACGTTGCCTACAGGTAATAGCAACGCTTGCGCATTTTTAAGTTAGGAGGAAACATGTATTATATTTATGATAGAACCGGGGTAATCACATCAGCACAAAACGAAACCCCAACCGTAGATAATTATTGTATCAGCGATACAATTTTTGATCTGGACATATACACGATAACGGTTGAAGCGGTTGATTCAAACAAAAATCTAACACACTACAGAAAAAAAGCGAAACCAGCGGAAACATTAGCTCTTTCGATGAAAAAAATAAAAGATGATCTATTAAACACACAACTGACAATCGCGTTATTGGAATCAATCGCTGATTATAATCAGGGGGTGGCGAAATGACAGATTACCAATTAGTGCAGGAATGCATCGAGAAAAGTAGCTGGCCCGCGTTGCTACGGATCATGTTTGCCTTAGCGTATTGGATGATGCAAAAAATCACAAATGACAATTGTGTTGCGTTCTGCGCCTATTTAGGGTATACGTTCGACACCACGGCGAAAACAATTTCTAATGGTACGACTACATACACAATTTTTTCCGCGCTTGAAGCGGCTTGTGATTCAATTTATCCGGATCACATTATGCTTGGAAAATACATCATGAAAAACACCATTAACGCGGCGGAAAGTGAAAACTATATCACTCCTTCCGAGAAATCGGCACTGGTGGCGAAGCTATGAAACACAAAGCTTTAAAATTTGGGATATGCCTATTAGTTATTGGACTGATAGGCATTGTGTTTTGCGGGGCGAACAATAAAATTAATGTTAACCGCATGACTTCCGCCGATTGGCAGAGTTGCCAGCACATCAACGGAATCGGAACCGAAACCATTATAAAACTGAAAAATAATGTACCGTTTTATCAGATCCACGATATAGAAAAAATCAGCGGAATTGGGATTACAAAATCGAAGATTATAGAACATCATTTCTGCGCATATGATACGTGTCGGCTTGAAATTTTTGTTTTTGCGTTGTCATTTTCGTGTGTATTAATTGTTATAGGCGCGTTACTAATTATATGGGTCGAAGTCAGACGGAAATGTACCGCTGATACGTTGAAAGAATTTATCAAAAAAGAATAGAGGCGGGAACATGCCGCGCGAAATTATTATAGGAATATTATCACTTTTGGGCACCGTTATAGGCACTTTCAGCGGTATTATGACCGCGAATAAGCTAAGCAATTACAGGATCAGCCAGCTTGAAAAAAAAGTGGAAAAACACAATCAAGTGATTGACAGAACTTATAATCTTGAAAAAAAGACTGCGCTTATTGAACAAGAACAAAACGAAATAAAGAACGATATTTCCGATATTAAAATCGATATTAAAGGATTAAAGGAGAAAAACGCATGATTTATGGCATTGACATTTCCCATTGGCAGGGAAAACCAGACTTTGCAAAAGTAAAAGCCGCCGGTATCCAGTACGCAATGATTAAGGCTACGGAGGGGATAAACTATGTTGACCCATGCTTTACGGCAAACATTAAATCTGCGATTGCAGCGGGCATTCCAGTGGGGGTATACCATCTTCTGCGGTCTGGCTCCGTGGCAGATCAGGCAGCGGATTTTATCGCGGCAATCAAACCTTACTCTATTACATGGCCCGCAGCGCTGGACGTAGAATCCGGTGAACTTGCCGCGCTCGGCAAAGACAAATTGACCGGAATGATACTTGACTTCTGCACCAGAATCAAAGCTGCTGGATACAAACCAATGGTATACAGTAACCGCAATTGGTTCTATATCGCGGATCTGGTTGATATTGATCGTCTTCGTGCGGCTGGTATTCCGATCTGGTTAGCATGGCACAATAACGCTACACCAAACGATACGGACCGGTCCGGAATGTGCGATATATGGCAGTATGCAAGCAATGGAAAGGTTAGCGGAATAACCGGGAATGTTGATTTGAATGTATCGTACAAAGATTTCGGCGCATTGCCGTTTACGTGTGATACGTCAGGAACGGTTGATATTAATGTAGGCGGTTGCTACACAGCGAAGACGACCGGGTCTGTAAACCTTATCGCCGGGAAATCCGCAACATCCGCACGAGTGCAGATCATACGGTGCGTATGGCCTGATTTTATATTGTGGCATATCGTCCCAATAGAATTTCCTGGTCAAACCGTTGGCATCTACGCCGAGGGCGGGAAAAAATTGTTTACAGTAAGAATAAAATAACGGAGGTATAAAATGGATCAGTTTTTTACATGGGAGACATTAGTTACTTTGGCGGGCGCATCTTTGGCGGTCGGGATTTTGACGCAGTTTTTCAAAGACACAATTAAAATCCCAACGCAATGGTTGTCATACATACTTTCGATTGTTGTGCTGGTGCTTGCGACCGGGTTTACAACGATGTGGACAGCTCCTGCGGCTGTATGGGCACTTATACCGCTCAATGCGGTAATTGTATCGACTTCTGCAAACGGCGCTTACGCGGCAATCCTGCGGGCGAAGAACGGGAAAAAAGAATAAAATAAGAAAAGCCCTCGGAGAAATCCGGGGGCTTATTTTTTTATCTAAGTGGATCGAATGCAAGTTGTGCGAATGACCCTTCCATTTGAATTGTTCCAGGATCTTCTCCCCATCCATCATCTTTTATTACAGTGCTGGTTCCAAATATTTTGCTGCTTTTTTCATCATACCAAAAACAAATTTTTTCTGTTTTGCTTATAATGCGCGTCATATAAATATCGACGTCGTGTTCTACCCCCTTTTTATCAGTATACGTGTACCCTCCAACACCAAATTTACTTTTCAAAATTTTTACCCCCTCAATTATTTATAAATTTTTATACCTTCGATCTGATAAATTCCCTCAAAACGTCAGAAACGCTTTGGCGCGGATCAAGACTTGCCGCGTATGCTTCAAATTTGTTTTTTTCTGACGGATTTACGCGGACTCTGATAACTTCTGACAGGCTTTCGTTATTCTTTTCTAATCCGTAGAACCGATATAAATAATCAGGCAATGGATTGCCTTTCATTTTGCGTGGATGATAGCCATTGTACGGTTTTAAATCAACATCAGATATTTTTCGGAATGGAGTTAAATTGAAATAAAACAACTTGCCTTCCGGCATTTCAGCTACAATCGCGGTTGGAAGTGAATCAATATACCATGCACCATTTATTAACATAAAAATCCCCCTTAGAGAAAGGGCCGGTTTCCCGGCCATTATAGTTCAAATTTTGTAATACTGCGCTGCATTGGCCAGCAATTGGAACATATCCCGAAACATTCCTTCTCCGGTCATTTTCATTTGCGGATGCGTGTAATAAACTTTGCTTAAAAATCCACGGACGGTTTCCTCTTCGGCATATCCGTATTTTGCGTCTTCTTCTGATTCGATTACGCCACATAGGAAATTTACTACATTGTCAAGCTCTGCTTTGTCGTTCGCTGGCATCGATTTTTTCATTTGATTTTCTACAACCGCTAATGTATCTGCTGCCAGTTTTTTGATGCTTTCGGTTTTAATCATGTTAATTTCTCCTTTGCCCTTGTCGCCGGGCCGCGTTATTTTGTTCCTTTCTTTGGAACAATTATATTGTACCACGTGGTAGCCACAATGTCAATAGGATTTTGCATATTTTTTAAAAATTTTTTTATCCATAAGGTAATAGACAACAATGGCAACTCCGCTAAATTAATTTTTTAAGAGTAAAATCTGTTAGGAACGCTGTTAGGAACACAACAATCCGCATATAACCACAGCAAGCCTTAAAAATCCGTAAATGGAAAACCGGAAGTCGCAAGAATTTAGCATTCAAGCGGTTTCCGGTTATTTTTGGCGGAGAAAGAGAGATTCGAACTCTCGCGCCGGTTACCCGACCTACTCCCTTAGCAGGGGAAACACTTATGTAGCATTCATGCGGTCTGCGCTGCACGAAATAGGAACGCGTTAGGAATAGATCAAATTTTATTGACTGCTGCTATTTTGTCAATCAATGGGAGCCGATTATAGTTGTCAATTGCCGTTTTATATTGCGCATGGCCTCCCATAGCGGCGATAAGTGCTGGGTGTACATTGTTTTGCGCCAACATAGTAAAATATGTGTGGCGGCATGTTTGTGGCGGCAATGGACGTATTCCAAGCCGTCTAAGTGTAGATTTATAATCATCATAAAAATCCCATTTATTCTTATGAATTAATTTTGTTTTGCCTTTATCGTAAAAATGTTTTATAATGGGATAAATCACATCTGATATAGGTATCTCCCGATCACGTCCTGCGGCGGTTTTTTCTCCGCCTATCATATAATGTTTTTTTAAATGGACATTCTTTTTCTCAATTCCAAACAGTTCGCCTACCCGCATCCCGGTATAAATCATAATCAAAATGTATCCTGTAAATTCATTGTGTAATTTTCCAGCATAATCTACCCATAGAATACTCCGCTCTTGCACCGTGAATGCTTCTCGCTTTGCTTTAGGCGCATCGGGTAATTCTATGTACTCTGATTTGTTTATCGTCTCTTGCTGGCGCTGAATGGCCAGCGTGTACAAGTGGGACAGCAATACTTTCATATCTCGCGCCGGATAATAAGTTTTAGTTGCATTGTCAATTACTTCCTGCATTTGGTCTATTGTGATATCTGAAAATTTTTCAAACTGAATCGGTTGCATTTTATTCCACGCATAACCTAATTTTTCTTGTTGCGATTTACTTAGCCGATCATATTTTTTCGACTGTATAAATATTCCGTATAGATTGTTCAACGTTATGGAAATTGTTTCAGATTTTTCAGAGCTATCCGCAAATTGAATTGCATCTGTCTTTCTGTCGAATATTCTGGTGGACGTTTTCTTTTTTCGCTTTCCATCTTTTCCCGTATAGTAATATAATACCTTTTGGCCCTTCCAGCGGTTATCAATTGTTTTCCACACTGATCCAGTACCATTAGCTCTACTCCGCGTTTTGTGTTCGTTTGATATTTTTTTGCCGCAGTAACAACAATACACGGCATCATCCGGAATTTCCCGCTTGCACTTTCGGCAATTCATGTTTTCCTCTCCCACAAAAAATATATACAAATCGTATATAAAAAATTCGTTACAAATTTGCATTATTTATTCCACACAAAAGACAAATATTGTGCTATATTTAAATTGGAAAAAATTGTAAGCTGATGATCATTATTTAGGATGTATTTATTTCAGCCGTAGATGTTCTATGCGATATGCACATGCTTTAGACGTAACCCCACCCGAAACCTATATACAATTTTACGGACGGATAAACAAAACCGCAGTCACAAGACTGCGGAACACATAAGCGGAGGAAAAAATAATGAAAAATGATGATATACCAATTGAATTTATTGAACTTCTGAAAAAGGCAAATGGAAAATCTCTGATATCAATTGAAGAAAAGGCTATTTCTCTGTCTGGTGTTCAACCTTGTAACGCGCAAAAGCAATTAATTCCTGCTTATCTTCATTCGAAAGCCCGGTAAACAAATTTAATATTTCTTCTTTTAGCTCGTCGCGTTTTGCGGCGGGCTTATTTTTTTGCTCATTTCCGAGAAGATAATCAGCCGAAACTTTAAAATAGGTTGCAAGTTCTAAAAGATATTTTTTGTAAGACTTACTTCTACATTTTCTCCAATCATAAATAGTAGAACGCGGCAAATTAAGCTCACGCTCTATAACTGCATCATCTTTTCCGGAGTTATCCAAAAGAGAGATTAGCTTATTTTGTATATCATCCATAAAACTATACCACCTATTGTATAAAAGAAAACTTCCCGGGATTTTCCCGAGAAATATTTGCCTAAACTGTTGACATTCGGGAAGTTCCCGAATATAATAGCATTGTAATCAAACCATAGCACACCACACGCATAGCATACCAAACCGAAAAAGGTACACTTTTAGCGCATGAAAGGATTATTTTTTTCTAACTCAACAATGGAAATAATAATCTTTTTCGTGCGGAAAGTCAACCTTAAATCACCAAATAAAACTGTTTTAAGACAACAATCTACTTTATAACTAAAACCGAAATAGAAAATTGTGTAGTTTGGTGGTGCAAATACCGCGCGGCGTGACCGCGCTCCGGAGCTGGAACCGGAAAGAGTCTCCCAGCAGGCACCCGGCGGATTGGCCTGTATCCGGTCCGCTTCCCACAAATACGTCAGCCGGACGTTAAGCGGCAGGAGGGAACCGCATGGATATTTACACGAATAAATGCAAGCACGAAAAAATTGATTATGCAGATGGATATGCCACACACGGATGGATGGAAAAATTTCATTACCCAGACAACAAAAATGGGCAAGGCAAAGTAACTATCGTCAAAGTCACAGGTGATGAATTACTTTCTCGCGGTTATGAATTAGTTACACATACCGATTGATTTTAAATAGTTGTTGTGCAATAGCGGCGCTTTGGCAGCGCGGAGCGTCGCAGAAAGGAGGCGATTCAACGCAATATATTGCATCATTAAGTTATGGAAAGGACAGCATCATCATTCCTGAAATGTGCAAAGAACACGGACTGCCGTTAGACCGAATTGTACACGTTGAAATCATGGCAACGGATACCATACCGGCAGACTTGCCTCCAATGATGGAATTTAAGAAAAAGGCAGACCGGATTATCAAGGAGCGGTATGGAATTGAGGTTGAGCATTTACGCGCAAAGAAAAGCTATGAAGAATGTTTTTACCAAAAGTTCCAAAGGGGGAAAAGAGTTGGCGCTATTTGGGGCTTCCCACTTATTCACGGAAATTGGTGCAATAGCCAACTTAAAATGAATGCAATAAATAAAGTACTAAAAAACAATATTTCTTACATTGGCATAGCCGCAGACGAGCCAAACCGTTTCCACAATCTCACAGACCGCAAGCGATCTCCACTGGTCGAGTGTGACATAACCGAAGCAGTGGCAAGAGAGCGAGCGGAAAAGTTAGGTTTGCTATCTCCAATTTATACACAGTCAGCGCGAGGCGGATGTTGGTTTTGCCACAACCAAAGCATAAGCCAGTTAAGACTTTTACGCAAGCAATACCCCAAATATTGGGCGTTGATGATGAAATGGGATAACGATAGCCCAGTAACATTTAAACCTGATGGGACTACAGTCCACATGCTGGACGAACGTTTTGCAAATGAAGACGCTCAGATGAAATTTTATTAAGAAAGGAATGATTCAGCGAACAGAACACTGCAAAAGCGGGAGGAGGTGATCTTATTTTACATTCTGTTTTGCTTTTCTTGTTTGGTTTTTTACTTGCCGAATTTGTCCATACAATTATCAGTTATTTCCAATGTGTTCACAACGAAAAAAAAGATAAACGAGACGGAAAAAAAACTAAAAAATGATGAAACAAACAACAGCAAATATGCAATTGCGTTTTTAAAAACATATAAAGCAAAAATAAGCGAAGCAATTCCAGTAATTAGTTCTGCAACAAAAATTATTTTCAATTCCAAGTAATATTTTTTAGGCGTTTGAGTCCGTTTAATTTTGCGATAAACAAAAATCAATGTAGCACAAATCAAATTCGCGAGGATACCGATTCCAATTTCACACATACAAATCCACTCCCTTTTCAGCCATATTACACCAATAAGGAAATAAATTCAAGAAAGGATGTTAACCGTGCAGACATTAGAAGACATTAAAAAGATTAGCAAAACCATGTTGTCGCCCGAGGAAGTATGCCGTTATATGGGAGGCGATCCACACATTTTACGCGACACCGTGCGTCGGGACAAAAAGCAACACACCGATTCCCTTGGATTTCCGGTAATGATTATCGGTAACCGAATCAAAATTCCGAAAGACGCTTTTGTCGCAATTATGAGCGGGAAACAGAACACTTTGGAAGGAGATTATTAAATGGAAAACGAATCACCGCGCATTTGCGAGATCCTTTGCCCAGAAAATCCGCTAAAAGTCGGAGAAATTTTTGGAGTCGAAGAATATCTTACTTATTTTTATATAGATAAATATGGAGTAATGCACGACACTAGAAAAGGCACAGAAAATAATATATCTGATTCTGCAATTTATAAATTGCTTAATGGGCAAAGAAAAATCATTCGCTTATCGCAGTACAGCGAGGATGAAAATATGCTTTTTAAGGCATTCCATGAACTTGGCTGTGATTATTGGTTTAGACAAAATGAAAATTCTTTATGGGTTACTGACAGTGAACCAGAACTGAAAAACGGCGATTATGTTATCCCTTACGGATCTTATCATTTTGGCAAAGGCATTTTGCCAAGTCTTCCTTGTAATCAGATTATGAATGTATCCGATTATGTGGAAAATTGTTTTGGGTACAAAATATCTCACAAAGATTAGGACGTTCAAAGGCACTTACATAAAATTTTGAAAGGAGAGACGCAAAACGTTATATAAAGCAATTTTGCATACGGGAGACATTACAGCTGAATCAATCAAAGCAGAATTCCCAGATATCAATTCAAGAGACATTGATCAGATCATCAAGCTAAATCGGTTTTTGGATGGGAAAGAAGCAATAGTTGTAGACAGCCTTGACGGACCAAATGAATTTTGGTACATGGGTATGGAAAATCAGATTGATGCAAAAGAAGCGGCTTATCTAATGGAACAGGATTCTGAAACAGGAACTTTCATCAATAACCGGTCGGACTTCAATCAAGTGTGGGACAGCGGAAATTATTGTTCGGACGTATGGCACATATTCAAAAAAGAGCAAGTCGAAATTATCGAATCATTAAAGTTTTAGGACGTTCAAAGGCAACCCGAATACATACCAAATGAAAGGGTGTCTTTATGAACAAGTTTGAGCATCAAGAGATTTTAGCTACCTTAGCAAATCCTAAATGGGAAACAGAAATGTATTTCGATCTTATGAACGCTCAGGCCAAGCAAAGTATACGCGCTGAAACGATGGAATCTATTTGCGGGCTTAAAAATTTCTATCATCAGATTGGTGATTCGGTTATGGAAGGTTTAATGGCAGGGTGCGAAGCGATCTATAAAACGGGGTACGATCTATGAAATTTGTATCTGTTTTGATCGTGCTGGCCTTGTGGATAGGTTACCAGCGCGGAGAAGATTCAAAGATTGTCCCGAAGCATTACCATACTGCAATCAATTTTTTGTATCTTGCTTTCATGGTCGGGGCGGCGGTGGCAGTACCATGAGCAACATAACCGAATTGCCAGTGCAAAGTAATTCAAATGAAGCATTTTTTCCGACGTATTATTACGCCGATACGGACGAAGTGGCAATTCCCAGGCTCCCCGTTGACCCGGATATAGCCGCTGCGGTCATAGCGTCGTGGATACGATTGCTTGTACTCTATAAAGTGCTTTCACCAACGGATGCCGTGGAAACAGCGGTAAAAGCCGCAGGAAAGAAAGGAGAAATATGATGAAAGAACTGAAACCGTGCCCATTCTGTGGGAGCGATATGGTTGAATTTGTCCCAGATGAAAAACAGCTGATTAAAAATACCACGACCGGATTTATCTGGTGCTACTGTTGCGATTTTACAAGTGACAGTTTTTACAATAAAAAAATTGCTACTAGAAAATGGAACCGCCGCGCCGACCCGAAAAACAAGCTACTAAACAAGCCGCTAACGCTGAAACAGCTACAGCAGATGGACGGAGCACCGGTGTGGATTGAAAATGGGATGGAAAGTAAATGGTGCATTGTGGGCAGCTCCGAATGGTTTATTTACGGCTTTACAGACCCAGAAATTTGTGGAGGAAAATATGGCAAAACATGCTTTGCTTACGCTCACAAACCGGAAGGAAGCGATTAATCGTGCCGGTTAGAATTGGTCATGTTCGCACTGCGCTAAAGTTTGCCGTTTGCATTGGGTTAGGATTATTTATCGCTTCTCTGCCCTCTGGATCTATTTTAGGGATTATCGGTTCGGTTTCCCTTATGGCGATTGGAACAGTAGGCTGCATCGAAACGGAGGCATGAAATGGCGCACAAAGAATATCCTTGCTGCCGAGCATGTAAAAGCCCATTTAATCATAATGTGTGCGATAAAATATGCAGCACGTACAAAAAAAATCAGGAGGCGGATCAGCAGCACAAAGCAGACGTTGAATTTGATAAATACTTTTTTGATCGGCAAACAAAAGAAATACATTATCAACACGCGCACTCAAAAAGGAGATAAGGATGTGAGGAATAAACCGAAATGCAATCATGATTGTTTCAATTGCCCATATCCCGATTGCATCGATAATTCAGGGCACTGACACGATGGGAATCTTCAATTTTAAAAGGCGTTTTTTATGGGTGGAGATTAGAATCAATCGAAAAAACAGCCAATCGAATGCTATCCATAGGTTACGATTTGCAAACAATATGCGCACGGATGGGGATTACACGGGCCGAATATGGCACCGCTTTAAAACACAAAAAAAGAGCCGCAAGACTGTTGGCGCAGTCAAGCGGTGATAGGAAAACAATCTAAATTTATTGTATGACAGAAAGGAAGATTTGTCAAATGGGGGATAAATCACCGCGCATTTGCTCTGTACTCGGAGGAGAAGAAAATCCGCTGAAAGTGGGAGAAGAATTCGATGTTGACGGGGATGCCACAGGATATCACATCAATGAGAATGGCGTTATGACATGGGGCAGAGAGATTGCCGAAGTATGGGTTCTTTACGACGCTATCAACCACCCTGAAAAGATCATCCGCCGCCCGCAGTTCAGCGAGGACGAAAAGGCATTAATGCGGCTATATGTTTCTGCTGGGTATTCAACGTTTGTGCGTGGCGAAGTGCGGGGGCAAGATAATCAGTTAATGGTTTCTGGAAAAGCAGATTATCTACTTTATTTACCTGAAAAAGTGCTTCCTCAAATAACCATCCAGAACAGTCCATTCGATGCTGCCGCCTATCTGGAAAGAGAGGAATCAAAATGAACGATACAGTAAACCAACTTGTACTTGATTGCGCATCGGAAGTGCTTTGCATCAACGAAATGACAAAAGCAGAAATAATGTTTTCAATTAACGGAATTCTTTCCGCCGTTGAGTGCGACGGGTACAAAAATGGATACCCTAACGAATCCATGCACGTTGTTGATGGAATAGAATATCCAATTCGTACCTATCAGCCGTTGAAAACATGGATATATCTTGACCGCGCTGATGCCGAAAAACAGCTTCGTGATTTGCTTGAATCGCTGAATGCGCTGGAAAAGGAACTGATTGAGAACAGAAAGGATGATTTTAATGACACTTTATGAAATTAGCAATACATATACGGAATTCATGAACGCAATCGAATCCGGAGATATTCCGGAAGAAGCCATAGCTGACACGCTGGAAATCATACAGGGCGATTTCAACGAAAAGGCTGACAATATCGCCTGTATCATCAAAAACCTTTCAGCGGAGGTCACAGCCATCAAGACTGAGCGCGACGCGCTGAACGAAAGAATCAAATCGAAACAGCACCGCGAAGAAAGCTTGAAAGCGTATTTGTCTTACGCAATGGAGTCAATGAAAATTTCAAAGGTTGAAACCGCCCGCAACGCTATTTCGTTCCGCAAATCAACTTCTTGCTTCATCCCTGACGAAGAAGACTTCAAGCAGCGGCATACAGACCTGTGCAAGAAAGAATTGGTTGTCACTATCCCGCGGGCTGACATTGCAAAGATGTTGAAAAATGGGCAGGAAATCAGCGGCGCAGAGCTGCGGACAAAACAGAATTTGCAGATTAAGTGAGGTGCGGAATGAACATCTATGAAAAGATTCTTGCGATCATGCAAGACGTTCAATATCTTGCAAAAGACGATCATGTGCAATTCGGTTCTACTAATTACAAAGCGCTTTCAGAAGAAAAAGTTACTTCGATTATGCGCGAAGAACTGATAAAAAACAAACTGGTTGTATTTCCAATCGCGCAAGATGCAAACAGGACCGGAAACATCACCCATGTTGACACAAAGTATCGGCTGGTAAATGTCGAAAATCCGGATGAATTCATCGAAATAGTTTCCTGCGGCGACGGCGCGGATTCACAGGATAAAGGTTCTGGAAAGGCTATGACATACGCATTTAAGTATATGTGGCTCCGTGTATTTGCAATTCCGACCGGCGAGGACCCTGACAAGGTACCATCTGCTGAACTCGACGAAAAGGCAAAAAAAGAAGCTGAAAAGAAAGCACATGAAAAATCAAAAAATGCAAGCAATTTTAAGCATAAACCACTTGTATGTTCAAAATGCGGTGCTCCAATAACCGCAATGAAACTAAGAAGCGGTAAAGAGCTTACCGCACAAGATGTAGCCGACATTTACGGTGTTTGCTATGAATGCCTGAAAAAAGAGAAAGAAGCGGCAAAATCGAAATGACGATCCAATTTGACCGCGCAAAATTATCCCACGATGAAACCGGCCATTGGCTTTCAATTCATCTTCTGGATGTGATGCAAGCCCGCCGGTTCATCAGTTCCATGAAGCCTAAGACCTATGATGCAGACTTTAAAGTTTACAGAGAGCGGCGCTCGTTGGATGCTAATGCCTATCTCTGGACGCTGTGCCAAAAGATTGCCGGAGCGGTCGGAAACATCACCAAAGAGTACGTTTACCGTGAATCCGTCAAATGCGCTGGAAAGTTTGATTTCGTTTTGATTGCGGATGAAGCAGCTGAAACATTTATCCATAATTGGAACGGCCGAGGGATAGGATGGATTGCGGAGCGAACAGACTATCAGCGCAACGGATTCACACAGATTGTCTGCTATTACGGTTCGTCTGTCTACGATACGAAAGCCATGAGCGTTCTTTTGGAATACGTTGTCGATCAAGCGAAAGAACTTGATATTGATGTACGAACGCCGGACGAGATCGCAAAGATGGAGGCGTTATGGGAAGAAAAGTAGAATTCTGCATTGTGCCTTCCGGCGAATTTTGGGAAAACAAACGCCGCCCTGGTCTTGTACGCCATGAGATTTTTTTCGGTACTGGATTTCGGCAGAAGTCTATCAAGTATGGACTTGTCGTTTTCATCACACCTGATATGCATAACATGGGCGATTATGCAGTACATAACTACCACGAAAACGATCTGATTTTGAAGCGTGTCGGGCAGCGGTCGGCAATGGATTATTACGGATGGAACATACAGCAGTTTATAAGCCAATTTGGGAGGAACTACCTATGATAAAGCTGTTTTGGTTTATTTTTGCAAGGATAAGGATTTGGTATATATACCACGGTGTTGAGATTCCATATAGCGAACGTCCAGATTATTATAAATGCCCCGTTTGCTTTTGGAATACAGCAGATGAAGATTTCCCTAATGAGCATTGCTTGGGAACATCTAATCACAGTTACGGATATGATGGAACTGAATACTGGACTGAGCATTGGAAATGCCCAAGATGCGGAACAAAATTTGATGTAGACGACAGTAATTAATTATTTGTGACGCCGCTTTGCGGCTGAAAGGATAAATCATGAGCAGTAGTTCACTTTGGGTTATGGATAAAGAATACTTCGGATACGAAGATTCTGAGTTCGGAAATTCTTGGCTTTTTACTCCTGTTGCATTGGACGTTTTGCTTTGGAGGTATCTGCCGTATGTCAGAGCGTTTGACGGAGGAAAAACGCATTTCATTTCAGAAATAATGTTCCACGATACGATTAGCGGCGACATGAATGAGAAAATCAATCGTTCAGACGAACAGGCCGACCGCGTGCTGTGGGAATTGGGCAATCAGCAAGTATTTTTTTCTAAAGATAAGCAGTTTGTGTCAGACCAAATCCGAAGATTTCTTGAAGTTCATTCTGATTGCGAAGAACTCCGGCAAGAACATATTTTCAAAAGGTTCAATGAGATTTCGGATGCAATTGCCGCGATTGACGAGCAGAAATTCCCATTCTTTATCTTTAAAAATTCCAGTTGTGATGATGGCGTTGAATATTGGTTTAGCCATTACAACGAAGAAACAGACGAATGCGAGGATATCCCGTTTTCAAAGATTGAGAAATACGTTGCAGGGTTTGTCTATATCGAAAACGGAAAAATTGTAAAGTTCGTCGGAAACCCTGATTATTTTAAAAAGGATGATAAAGATGCTTAATGTAGCTGTTTTGATGGGCCGCCTCGTTGCTGATCCTGAATTGCGCCACACTCCGAACGGCATATCCGTAACCAGCTTTACACTTGTTGTTGATCGTTCCTACACGCCGAAAGGTAAGGATAAACAAACTGATTTTATTGATATTGTTGCATGGCGCGGCCTTGCGGAGCATGTCTGTAAATATTTTACAAAGGGACAATTAATTGCCGTACAAGGCAGTATCCAGACCCGCAAATATACAGACCGAGAAGGAAACAAGCGCACCGCTTTTGAAGTAGTCGCTGACAACGTGCATTTTGCCGAGCCGAAGCGCAATGATGGGCCGAGGACCGGGGACAATAATCCATATCGCGAGGCAGAAAAAGCGCCGGACGTTTCAGCAGATTCCGGAAATTTCGAAGAGATGCCATCGGATTCTGACTTGCCTTTTTGAGGTGAAAAATGAACATCATTGACTATATTCCCTATGGCAAGGATAACGCAATCAGCCGGAAAGAACTCCCAAAGGTTTCAAATATCAATGATGATCGCATAACGCGTAACGAGGTAGAAACTGCAAGAGCCAATTATGCGATTCTTAATATGCAAGACGGCAAAGGCTATTTTAGGCCAACAGAAAAAGAACGAGATTTGGCCTTGCGCTGGAAAAGGCAAACCGAAGCGCGAATATGTTCGCTTCAAAAATCACTTGGCGGAGTAAACAAATTTCTTACCGGAGAATCAGATTGTAATATAGTAGCCGTTCATGGATATGTGCGGAAGAAACACAAAACTGCGGAACCGAAAAGACAGATTGAAAATCAATTGCATTTTTAAAGAGCGAGAAGAGGTGGTGAAATGCCAAACCGGATTATCAAGGAATCCATCTGTACAAGCGACAGTATAGACCATTTGAGCATTGAAGCAGAGCGATTATTTTATAGACTGATTGTAAACTGTGACGATTTTGGCACACTTGACGCTCGGTTACCGATCATAAAAAGCAAATGTTTTCCATTGAAATCGCCTGATATCACTGACAATCAATTGATATCATGGTTAACCGAATTGGAAACGCAAAAAATGATATTTTTCTATGAAAATTTAGATCGTCCATACTTAAAAATGTCAAGCTGGGAGCGGCATCAACAGATTAGAGCAAAACGCCCAAAGTATCCATTACCAGGTGATGATAAAAGCAATCGGATATCACTTGATATCATATGTAATCAAGAGAAATCAAATGTTACCGTAATCCAATCCAATCCAATCCAATCCAATACGGAATCCAATCCAATCCCCCCTATAGTCCCCAAAGGCGAAGACGATGTTTTAAAAGAAACGAAAGCGGATGAACGGTTCAAAACATTTTGGAGCGCCTATCCGAAAAAGGTAGGCAAGGGCGCGGCAGAGAAATCTTTTAAAAAATACAAACCTGATGATTCACTCCTATCTGTCATGATGAAAGCCATATGCACTCAGAAAGATTCCGATCAGTGGAAAAAAGACGGGGGCCAATACATACCAAACCCGGCTACTTGGCTGAATCAACGCCGTTGGGAAGATGAAGTATCGCAAGGCAGGAAGGACGAATATCTCACATGATTGCGAATATTGAAGCGGAACAATCTTTGTTAGGCAGTATCGTTTTAGGCGGGAATGAAACGATGGCGATTGTACAGCAGCTAATTGAGCCAAAAGATTTTCAATTTTCCGAATTAAGGACAGTATATAACGCCTGTTTAAAGCTCTATCGAGAGGATAAACCGATTGATGGGATATCTGTTCTGAGCATAACCGGGGATTCCTATAAATCAACCATTTTAACATCAGCAAATATAACCCCGTCCATCAATCACGTAATAGAGTATGCCAGAATCGTCCGAGAGGCCGCGCAAAGGGGTAGGGCATATAATTTGACTATTGGGCTTTCCGACGCCTTACAGAGCCAGCAGGGCGTAAAAGAATGCCAAGACCAAGCGGAAGAAATTCTCAAATGTTTTGACGAACCGGATCAAGATGATACCGTTTCAGCGGCGGAAGGATATTTAAAATTTTGCGAGAGGCAGGACAGACCTAAAGAATACATTTGGACCGGGTTTTCCACACTTGATAAATACACATATTGGGAACTTGGGGATTATGTGATTGTTGGGGGAAGACCGAGTGCAGGAAAAACAGCGTTTACACTTCAACTACTCAGGAACATTTCAAAAAAATATGAAACTGCATATTTTTCTTTGGAAACAAACAACGAAAAAATTTTTGATCGATTAGTTGGAAGTTTCAACAATGTTTCACTGACAGAGATAAAAACCAATTCAATTTCTGAACAGGAATGGCAAAAAATCAGCGCCGGGTACGACGAATTTAAAAAGCTAAAATTTCATTCTGTTAAGGCAGCAGGATTCACATTGGATCAGATACGGGCAAAGGCGTTACAGCTTCACGCACAGGTTATTTTTGTAGATTATGTCACACTAATTAATCAAAAAGGTGATGGGCTTGTTGAGCAAGCCACGGTTATTTCAAAAGGGCTACATACATTGGCACAGAAAAATAATATCACAGTTATTGCACTTTCCCAGCTAAACCGCGACGGAAAGAAAAATCTTGACATGACAGCACTGAGAGATTCCGGACAATTTGAGCAGGATGCAGACTGCATTTTGCTGATGGATTACGACGAAAACAAACCGGAGGAAAGAACACTAAAAATTGCAAAAAACAAGGAGGGAATATGCGGGAAAATCAAGCTGGACTTTCAACCCGATGTGCAACGCTTTTCGGAGGTGGAAACACGATATGAATAAAAAACCGGAATTACAGATTGAGGTGATTTTATGAACAAGATTGATTATACAATCAGGGCAATGCAAGAGCTTAAAACAATGGTAAGGCGTAAGGATTATGGATTTACGCGGGCAATAGATGCAGCCATTTCTTCCCTACAAGAACAGGCAAATAGGGAAAAAGAGAATAAGCCGCTGACACTAGAACAGCTAAAACAGATGAATAAAAAACCGGTATGGGTAGTTGGCAAACGTGAACTTGAGGCAGGAGTAAATGGTTGGATGCTAATTGATACTAAATCGAGTAGCCCGGCAGCAAGGGATTTTACAAAATCTTGCAATTTTGCTGATTACGACAAACTATGGCTTGCTTATGCACGGGAGCCAGTGAGCAAATGATATTTATAATTCACGGAGAACTTCCTTCGCTGAACGAATACATACATGCTATCAATCGGAACCGCCACATTGGAAACAAAATGAAGCAAGACACGCAAGAAGCTATCCAGTGGGCCATAAGAGCGCAGATAAGACGAGAGTATAAAATTACTCAACCAGTACAAATTCGTTTCTTGTGGGCAAGCAGGACGGCAAAGAAAGATATTGACAACGTGGCGTTCTCCAAAAAGTTTGTTTTAGACGCTATGGTGACTATGGGGATCCTGCCAAATGACACCCGCAAATGGGTAAAAGGATTCACGGATGAATTTGTGATCGACCGGAAAAACCCGAGGACAGAAGTCGAGATAATTCCTTGTGAGTAAATTTGTTGGAATCGGATACGAGTTGATTGGGGGAAGAAATGAAAGCTCGAATTATTCCAGGTACAAGCCGAAAAAATCTATCGCAAATGCGCCGTTGGATAAAGCTCCTTTGTATCGTTCTACATAACGATTTCGGTTTTGGAATTGACAGGTTAAGCAGGGTTATGGACGGAATCAGTAAATTATCCGACGAAGAAAAATGTGATCCTGTATTTTGGGAACACGCTGACAAACTGTTAATCGATCAGATGAAAATTAAATTCGATCGTGAAGATTATAAGCAAGTAGACAAATAACGCAAAGGCCGGGAAAACCCGGCAGAAAGCGAGGAAACGGCATGGAAATTAATCTATACCTAGAAATGAACAATCAAATATCCGAATTGCTTCGATTAAGCGAACAGCCTGCACAAATGTACGCGGCTGCACTGATTGATGCTTACAGGAATACCGGCCTTGAACCGGAAGAAATTCCGCAGTGGATTCCGGTGAGCAAGGAAAAGCCAAATGATACCGTAATCGGCTGCGACAAGTGGGGAAATGTCGAGCCAGTGTTATACATCCAATCATTGAAGAAATGGAAGATTATGCCGAACGCTTGCGTTGAAATGGATGTAATTTATTGGCAGCCTCTTCCACAGCCGCCGAAAGGAGAAAAGTATGAACATTGAAGAAATAAAGGCAAGAGAGCAGGCGGCAAGTGGGGAAAATTGGACGGTAGGAACCGTTGCAGAAAAATGCGATTTTGAGATATTGGAGCCAGGAGCAGACAGGGTTTTTATTGCAGAAGTTTACTATCACGATGATGCCGTCTTTATTGCCCATGCCCGCACCGATATTCCCGCGCTGATTTCCGAGGTGGAACGGCTGACAAAAGAGAATGATTTAATTTCTTCTCTTGCAAACGGCTATGGATACATGGTATATAAAAACAGCAAAAGTTTTGATGAATTATTGGATAAGAAAAAAATGCTTCAGGCTGAAAATGCCTCGCTGAAAAAAGCGCTGATATTAGCGCGTGACCCAGGATTCCTTCGCCGTATTTCATCTGGCGAATTTGCGCCAATTATTCATGCATACTGGAATTACACAAGTGTCCCAAACGAAGATGGCATGGGAGGCTCTCACAACGTTATAAAGTGTTCAGCTTGTAAGGAAAATTGCGATGCTGAACATGATTATTGTCCTTTCTGTGGTGCTCGGATGGACGGAAAGGATGATGAATATGCCTGATATTATCCAGCGCCTAAAAGACGCATATTCAACCGGACAATATGCTGAAATCATAAAAACTCTGTTGCCTGAACTGTTTCAGGCGGCAGACAACAGGAAAATTGTGGCGCTGCCGTGCAAGGTGGGCGACACGGTATATGTCATTAATACAAACCGAGTTGTTTCACGAATAGAAGAAATTGTAATTATCAAGGGTGACATTATTTTTAGGTGGGCTCAATATGACGTGAGCTATAAATTAACTGAACTTTGGGACGACGGAGAATTCAGCATAAAAGAAATCGGAAAAACCGTTTTTCTTACCCGTGAATCTGCCAAAGCTGCATTGAAGGAGCGTAAAACATGATTACTTTGCCAATCAAAAAGAAATGGTTCGAAATGATTGTTTCAGGCGAAAAGAAAGAAGAATACCGAGATAACACCCCATATTATTTTAGTCGGTTTAAAGCACATTTTTGCAAACGGATTACTATAAGGCTACGCAATGGGTACCGCGAAGATAGTCCGTCTGCAATCTGCGAAGTAATACCACGCATAAAAACCGGTCGTACCGAATGGGGCGCTGAACCGGGCAAGAAATATATCACGCTGTGCATTCAATCGGTAAAATTGGAAGGTGAACCATGAACTATTCATCTATCGGTATGTCAATCGTCGCCTTGCAGCATGCTGTAGAATCAATTCAGCGCGGCTATAACGCGTTAACCGCATCTCCTATATCGGTTGATGGTTGTCTATCCGAAATTGCTTACGACGCAGATATGGCGGCAAAGTTGGCAGATAAAGTAAGAAGTACCGCGAATGAAAATATGGAGGAATCAAAATTTGAATAGGAGGGCATATGACAAAGACTTTTTGCGATATTTGCATGAAAGAAAAAACTGTTGAACATCGAAAAATCCTTGTTAGAACAGATATTAGCGGAAATCCAATTTTCAAGGTAATGGATGTGTGTGATGATTGTTACAGCAAAATCATAAAAGCACAAATAAATGAATTCCAAAAAATTCAGAATCAGGCAAAGGAGGAAGTATGACATATAAAGAAAAAATTCTATGGTTAAGCCGATATAAAGACAAAGACAAAGAAATAGATCGCCTGTTGGATGAACGCGCAGGGTGGTGGTCAAAAGCGACTAAAATAACTCCGACTTTATCGGATATGCCGAAAGCAGCTAGCGAAGAAAATAAAATCCAAACAGCAATTGAAAAGATGGAAGAAATAGACGATCAAATCAATTCAGATATAGACGATATGCAGGACATTAAAGTGGAAATTATGGGCGCAATAAAATCTCTTGAGGATAACAATCTTAGAATTTTGCTTGAATATTGGTACATAAATCATATGAGACCAATAGATATTGCGCGTAGATTGCATTATTCACCTGACGGGAAAAATGTTTTTAAAATGCACAAAAAAGCCATACAATTAGTGAAAGTGGACACCCCATTACACTCTATATCGTGATATTCTATAAAATAGAAAAAGCCTAAAGTATGATTACAAGCTTTCATTTTCCACATTCTTCTCCTTTTCGCGCCGCCCATGCGACGGCGCAGATACGCGGCCCGGAGCGGATTAACTCACGGACTGCTTATACTTGCCGGTGCCCTAAAGTGGAACCGGAACACATAGCATTGCACGGCGCGACAACGGGTGATGCTGACACGCAAGCCAAAGGGTTGCCCGCAGGGTTGATCGTCTGCGGTAGAATTTGAAATGCGGCGGTGGAAAGACCTTAAACTAGGCGCGCCGCCGCGTATTTGTCAGTTGAGAGCGAGTTAACTTAAAGCTGGCACCAATCATCTTCTCACGGATGAACCAAGGCGCTATATAGAGAAACCCTCTTGATACGCAAGTGAGTAACCGCGAAATCCGGAGCGCCAAGCTGCAGTGTCGGCGTAATGATGGAAAGTAGCGGCCAACATGTCAGCAAAGGCCGCATGAGGCTGACGCTGGCACAAAAGCTTCAAAGCCGGTAGATAATCCTACAGGCAGGCGAATGCCAGAGCAACGGTTATCGGTGGCGGAATAGGTAAACGCAAAATAAAAATCAGCATGGTCGTGTCAGACGATTTGCTGGATGCGCGGCAGTTGAGACCACGCAGCGAAAAAGGGGCACCAGGGGTGACACCCATTAAAATGTCTAATGCTGAGAAAAACCAGTTTGCAAGGTGCAAATCCTTGCCCGATAACCTTTATCTTTGATGAAATCCGCAACGCCTCTGAATATGCGCACCATACGTATATTTTGCAATAGGCACGGAATGATAGCTGCATGATCGGCTCCTAACTGGTGCATTCCGGATTGCGCTTGCTAACAGTCAAATAGCAAGCACACGTCGCGCCGCAGACGAAAACTGCGGTATGGTTTAATAATTATATTGGACGACCTTCGGGCCGTCCTTTTTCTATGGAGGATATAATGCTTTGTATCGACGAAACCTGCGTGTGGAATCAGCACAAAAAAACGAACGAGAATGTTTGCCCGTTTTCAAAGTGTATTATGGCCCAGCGCAGAGATATATATGCTGAAAAAATAGCATTGAAGCGCAAGCCGCATTTGACTATTGCAGAACGCGCAAGACTGGCAGAGCTGAATATGGAATGGAATAGGCTGATGCTGTGCGTGGATGCGGTTAGGGAGAATAGCTGATGACTAATTTTGAAAAATCTATCTTTTTTGCAAAATGCAAAGTGAACAATCGCATTGAGAACAATATTGGATTTACATATGCAAGATTAAAAAAAGGCGGATTTAGCCTTGATGAATCAATAAAGATAATTATGGCATTACTTGATTTTTGGGAAAAAGAAGAATTAGAAGATTGTGCAAAAGAAATTGGATGTAAAAATAGGAATAACCAATTAAAATATTTGTTTATGCTTATGCTTGGGATTCTGCCTAATCTAATAGAGAAAGGTACGCCTACAATTGAAGATAATTTAGATTATAAAGGGACAACAGATGAAGAAATTTAATACTGTACTTTTACCTATTCTTTCAATGTTTTTTGTGGGAGTTATAATATGGGCTATTTTTATAGCAGCAGAAATTACCAACAAAGAAATAATGTCTATGTTGTGTGTAATAGCAAGCATTAATATATATTGTTTCATGCAAATAATAGAGAACAAAAAGCATTAGACTATAAAAAGAGGTGAAATGCGGTGAGCGTTGGGAGACCATTAAAATACAAAACAGCAGAAGAGCTGCAAAAAGCAATTGACGCATATTTCAAAGATTGTGAAGGAACTATTTTGAAGGATACTGATGGGAGCGTTGTATGCGATAAATACGGGCAACCAGTAATTGTGAAGAGAAGGCCTCCAACGGTTACTGGACTCGCACTTGCGTTAGGATTTAATTCCAGACAAACACTATTGAATTATCAGGGAAAGAAACAGTTTGTGGACACGATTACGCGCGCGAAGGCCCGTTGCGAGGAATATACCGAGTCCCGTTTGTTCGATCGTGACGGCGCAATGGGCGCTAAATTCAGTCTCGCAAACAACTTCAAAGGATGGCGCGATCATCCGGCCGAAGACGATCAAGATACGATTTCCCATCTTGACAATATTCTAAAAGCACTCAATGGAAGCATGAAAGAAAGCGGCGAAGGGTAATGTGGTTCATTAAATTTTGGATTATCAGCACCGTAATAATTGGTATTGTAATAAAACTATACTTTATGGGAATTATGAGCGAATTAAAGCACAAATATCCAAACCATAAAATTGAAAAGTATGGAATCCTTGAATTGATATCGCGCAGACTTCCCGCAATTGCAATATTATCAATACCATTCTTCAATATAATTGCTGCATTTATAATGCTTATGCAGCGAGGCAAAATACTTTTAGCAACAGAAGCGGAATACAGAGAGACAAACGATGGAACTTGATTTCAGCAAAAAACAAAAGCAAATATGGAACGAATCGGTTGAGACACCGCATAGGTGGAATGTAAGTTATGGGGCGACCCGTTCTGGGAAAACATATCTTGATTATTTCAAGCTCCCCTATCGCATTCGCAACGCATCAAACGAGGGGCTTATTCTTTTGCTTGGCAACACGAAGGGTACTCTTGAACGCAATATATTAGATCCGTTACGGAAGATATGGACCCCGGCGCTTGTCGGCACAATCGGGAGCAATAACAAAATACGCCTGTTTGGCAAAGAATGTTATGCCCTGGGCGCTGACAAAGTCAACCAGGTATCGAAGCTGCAAGGCTCCGGCCTGTCATATTGCTATGGAGATGAAATAGCGACGTGGAATGAAGACGTATTCACGATGCTCAAGAGCCGTTTGGATAAACCTACAAGCTACTTTGACGGTACAAGCAATCCTGACAATCCTAATCATTGGTTCAAAAAGTTTTTAGATTCGGATGCCGACATTTATTCAATGCAGTTTATCCTTGACGATAATCCCTTCAATGACCCGGGATTTGTTGAGAATCTAAAGAATGAATATCGCGGCACAGTTTATTATGATCGGTTTATTTTAGGCCAGTGGAAAGCAGCCGAGGGAGCTATATACCGATTGTTTGCAGACCATCCGGCAGATTACATAATCGACAAAGCACCTGAAAATATATGGTTTGCCAATATAGGCGTTGACTGGGGCGGGAATCGTTCTGGCGACGCTTTTATTTGTGTTGGATTTACGAAAGGCTTGCAGGAAGTTGTAATCCTCGATGAACATTTCAAGGATGGAATAAAAAGCCCGGAAGATATTTACCATGATTATATAGACTTTGCTCGTAAATGCAGAGAAAAATACAAAGTGGTTGAATGTTACGCAGACAGCGCGGAGCAGACATTGATCCAAGGGCTTAAAGTCGCAAGCATCCGCGAAAGAATTCCGATTGAAATCAGGAACGCTTTAAAAGGTGATATCAACAACAGAATACGGCTCACGTGTTCGCTGATGGCGCAAGGGCGCTTTAAGATCATGCGTAGCTGCAAAGAGACAATCAATTCATTGCAATCCGCTGTGTGGGATTCTAAGGCAATGGAAGATGTGCGCCTTGATAATGGTACATTTAATGTTGATGTTCTTGACGCGACAGAATATGCGATTGAAAAATATGGCAAAGATTTAATTACGGTAGGATTGAGAAAGGCGGTGTGAAATGGATACAATAAGGCAATATCTTAAAAACAAAGGCTATAATACTGTAGCCGAGAGTTTTTATAGCTATATTCAAGACTGGAATGATTGGTATAAAGGATATTTCTCCGACTTCCATTCTTATAAGCAATACAATGGCACAACTTTTGTTAATCGGAAAATGTATGCGCTCGGCATGGCAAAAAAAGTCTGCGAAGATCATGCCAACCTACTGATGAACGAAAAAGTAGACATTAGCACTGGAAATGATATGTTCGATGAAATATTAAAAAATATTTTCCAGCGCAATAATTTTCGTGTTCGCGCGAATCAGCTTGTGGAAATCACATTTGCACTGGGAACCGGCGCTTTTGTTGAATATCCGGATGTGGGCGGGAGCCCAATCATTGACTTTGTACGCGCCCCAATGATCTATCCCATATCCGATGATAATGGAGATATTACAGAATGTGCATTTGCATCACTTAGAATGATTGAAGGAACAAAATATTATTATATCAACATTCACAGATTAGATGAAAAAGGATTTTATCGCGTAGAAAACAAATTTGTTTCACAAAAGGACGGGAACGAAAAACCGACTGATGAAAACGGACAATATGAAGTTAACGGGAAAACAATAGACTCTATTGTAGAAACAGGATCGACGCTGCCGCGTTTCCAAATCATCATGCCGAATATTGTGAACAATGTTGACTATGATTGCCCGATGGGAATCTCAGTGTTCGCAAACGCGATTGATGAGTTGAAAGCGGTTGATGTAGCTTATGATAGTTATGTCAACGAATTCGTGTTAGGCAAAAAACGCATTTTTGTAAGCACAGATATACTTAACCAAAAAATAACACCAGAAGGCAATTATACTCCGATTTTTGATCCAAATGATGTAACTTTTTATTCTATGCCAGACGATGAAAAAAGCAAAAAAGAGCCTATACATGAAATCAATATGGAATTGCGTTCTGAACCACATGAAGCGGGATTGCAGCGGTTCCTTTCTTTGCTCGGCGACAAATGCGGGTTAGGTGCAGACCGATATAAATTTGAGCAAGGGCAGCCTCAGACGGCAACACAGGTTATCTCTGAAAAGTCCGATATGTACCAGGTTGTCAAAAAGAATGAAATTGTACTTGAATCTGCCTTAATCGGAATGACAAAAGTGCTTGCTAAAATGTCTGGCATTGATCCTAAAAGCCTTGAAATCAAAGTTGATTTTGATGATTCCATTGTGGAGGACAAAGACAGCGAGCGCACAAGAATGTTGTCTTTGGTAACGCAAGGCAAATATCCTCTTGCGAAATATCTGCAAACATATGAAAATTATACCGAAGATGAAGCCAATGATATCGAGCAATACGCGAATAGCCAGCCTACAATTGAAACCGGATTTGGGGTGTGATTGATGGAAATGGACGAAAGCACAAACAATGCTATTGACAATTATCTTGAATCTGGAAATTCTTATGCTGTAAATTTTTTAAACAACACACAAACGATCGTAACTGAAAAAGATGGAGAAATCGATGCAATTATTGTATTAAGAAAAAATGGGAATTGCGGAATTTATGCGGACGGCAAAATGTATAGTAGAGGTATTAAAGAAATTCACCTTGATAAAATAGGTGGAATAAAATATAAATTTATTGCATATGTAAAAGCGGCGGCGCATAAATGGATTAATACAGACTTGGAAGGAATAAAGACTTTATTCGGCGGTGATTAAATGGGATTAACACCTTCTTATTTATCCGGAGTATCCGAAAATCTGCAAGAGATATATTCGCAACTTGAAATATCAATCATGCGGGATTTGGCACGGCGTATTTCAAAGGCTGATTATTTGATGTCTTCGGCACAATGGCAGACATATAAACTGGAACAGATCGGCATGTCACAGAAATACATTGCAGAACAAATCGCAAAGATAACAGGTAAATCGCAAAAAGAAGTTTTGCAGATGTTCAAAGATGCGGGAATAAAAACCTGCAAGCAAGATACAACACTGCAAAATGAAATGATTAAGAAAGGTTTATTGCCTGAAGATGCAATCCCACTTACTGCGGCGGAATCATTTACACAAGTCCTTAATGCAAATCTTCTAAAAACAAACAACTCGCTAAAGAATATGACTGGTACGATTGCGCAGGACGCAAGCGGGCAGCTAAATAAGTATATGGATCAATGTCAACTCTTAATTCAATCAGGCGGGTTTTCGCAAGACAAAGCAATTAATCTTAGTGTTGACCGTTTTGCCCGTGACGGTGTTGCTACATTCGATTATGCAAGTGGTGTAAGAACACCGATAGAATCCGCTGTAAGACGTGCGGCAGTAACAGGCGTCAATCAGGCGGCTGCACAGATTAGTGAGAACAACGCTGACGCTCTCGGTACTAATCTTGTTGAAGTCACAAGCCACAGCGACGCGCGTCCAGAACATGCGGTATGGCAGGGTAAAATATATAAGCTAAACGGCAGCAATGATAAATATGAAAACCTTGCCGAAGCTACTGGATATGGTGATGTTACTGGACTATGCGGGGCAAACTGTCGCCACAGCTTTTATCCTTATGTGGAGGGTGTGTCTGACAAACTGCCAAAAGAAAAATACGATGAAACAACATATCAGAACGAGCAAACGCAGAGATATAATGAGAGAATGATACGAAGCTGGAAGAAACGAGAATCAACACTTGAAGCCGGTGGAGTTGATTCTTCTACGGCAAAGTCAAAAGTGACTGAATGGCAAAAGAAACAGCGAACATTTTTGAAAGAAACTGGACTGACGCGCCAATATCAGAGGGAGAGGATAGCAAAAAAATGAAAAGCAAAATTGACTCACTTTTAATTGTTGTTGGGCTTACCGGAGCTGCCCCAATTATGGCGTATATTTTTTATCTCATGTTCAAATATCCTGATTTGACACAAATCAGATTTTTCCTAACATTTTGGAAGTATGAATTAGCTTTCATGGCTTTCGTTGTTTTATTTGGAATAGGATATATTCATAGTGTATATAGGATTGGGAAATCAAAATGATATATAAACCGACTGAATAGAAAGTGAGGTAAATAGTATGCCATTATCGAAAGGCAAGTCAAAGAAATCATTGCAAAAGAACATTTCCACTGAAATCAAAACAGGCAAAGACCCGAAACAGGCCGTGGCTATTGCTTATAGCGTGCAGCGTAAAGCCAAAAAGAAAAAATAGTCGTTTATCTGCATTAAGCAGGTAGATAGAAGGTAAAGAAAGGTAGATAATTATGATTTTGAAGTATGAAACTAATGGATCATGGGAATTCATAGACAACGTGAGGCAAGCAGCACATAAAGATATTGATATTGACGGACTGGCTGAAAAATATGATCCAGAGCTGCATATTTGCAGCCGGGGTTATAACGACCAGGCTGAATATTTAAATGGGGATAAACTTCCGGAAAATATCGTGAAGTCTAACAAGGCATTTTGCGTCGCAACATACATTCCAGAAGAGGGAATAAATCTCCACTCTGAAAATCTTCTCGACGAAAACAAAATGGATATGCCCGCTTCATCAATTCTATTATATCTTGAAAACTGCAAAGAATATGATGCAGTACAACTTGTCACAAATCAAAAAGCCTATTTAATGAACGATAAGGGTCAGACGATTGAGCGGCTAAATTAAAACAGAAAGTGAGACAGAACATGAAGTGCCGTAAAAAACCGGTTGTATTAGAAGCTATCCAATGGAATGGAAACAATGAAACAGAAATTACACGATTTATAAAGGTTAAATTTAGCATTGTGTATAATGAACCTGAAATATCTACCACTACGGATGAAGATGGATGGATTACCACTGAGGCTATCGCAAAAGAAAAACAAATCGCTATTGACACAATAGGAGGTACCGCTATAGCGAATAAAGGCGATTATATTGTCCGTGGTGAAAGCGGAGAATATACTTGTTGCGATCATGATACATTTGTGGAAAAATATGAGGTCTTGGGGAAATGAAATATCGTAGAAAGCCAATTCTTGTGGATGCTATTCAATGGACTGGAAACAATTGTTCTGAAGTGCAAGAGTTTACTAAAGCAAAAATTATAACAACAAAACGGTATATAGGCCAACCAGAAGGATTTTTAATTGAAATCGACAGTATACATGAACATAACTTGTGCGGAATACAAGGAGATTATATTATTCGTAATGAATATGGAGAATTTGGATGCCGTGAACATGATACATTTGAAAAGTTTTATGAGGCGGTGAACGATAATGAAATATCAGAATAGCCATCCTATAGTAGTAGACGCAATGCGCTATAATGAGAAAAACTATAATGACGTTTGTGAATTCTGCGGCAACAAAATAAAGATTTCAGAATATGGTGGAGATCCAATTTTTATTACATTGAAAGCAGATATAGGCGAAATAGAAGTTCCAATAGGATATTATATTGTTAAAGCAAAAAGCAATAAAATTTATGCATATAGCCCCCCAAATTTTAAAAATGCATTTGAGGCGGTGAATGACGATGCCGGTGCGTAAAGTTAAAGGCGGATATCAATGGGGGACCAGCGGTAAGATATTCAAAGGCAAGGATGCTAAAAAGAAAGCCGAAGAGCAAGGTAGGGCGGCATATGCCAATGGATACAAAGGGAAAGGGGGAAAATGAATTGAATGTTAAAATCTTGAATGGCATCACAAATATAGCGGGAAATAATTATCGTATGAATTGTACGCAGCAAATGGTCGCTGATATTAAAGCTGATACAACCATTGATGATGCAGCAAAAACCGAATTGCTTGCATTTTCGGATAAAGTTATAGCAGCAGAATCTAAAATCAGTCAAGACGCGATTGAAATTGTTACAAAATACAATTCTACAGACAACATCGACCCGGCAGAACCAGACGACGATGAAGAATATTATTAACAGGAGGACACACGATGAAATGGTATCTTAAACAGTTGTTCCCATTCCTTTACCGGACGCATTATTCCGATGAACGCGGAAAGCATTTTTGCGTATGGCGCATGTGGTTCGGAAAATGCTTTGCAATCGATGATGTTATTATAGCCGCCTAACAGGGCGGTATTTTTATGGAGGTAGAGACACATGGATGCCCGATGTAAGAAATGCAACAAATTGCTTGGAAAAATTGAAGGAACATATGAAATAAAATGTCCTCGATGTGGGGAAATTAATAAATCTTTTGAACCACATGAATATGAGGAAGAAGTAAAAAAATTAATTCTTAAAATGCATTCGTTGGGAATACATACCGATGAAATTAAAATGTCAACAGAAGCATATCAATTACTTTGCGAAACGCTTGGATTAAACTTTGAATTTGGAGATGGAGCACCACATTTTTTTGGCACTAAAATAATAGTTGAATAAAAGAGAGCCTTTGAGCCCCATTAATCTTAATCGATTAGTGGGGCTCATTTTTTTCGCCTAAATGCAGGCGTTAAAGCATTATTCGACCCATAAGTTAAGTCGTTAAACTGCCTAAATTCGTCCACTCACAGGACGTTAAAGAGGGAGTAATAATATGGCATTTACCCGTAGAGCGTTGAAAGATATCGGCGTTACTGATGAACAGCTTGACAAAATCATGGCTTTGCACGGCACATCACTGGCGGATTATCAGCTGAAATCTGAATTTGATGATGCGGTAAAAACCGAAGTAGATAAGCAGATCGGAGAACAAAAAAAGCAGTTCGATGGTATCGATCTTGAAACGTTGAAAACCCAAGCGGCGCAGTCCGAAAAACTACAGTCTGAAATTAGCAACATGAAACTCGGCTATACCATTGAAAGCCGCCTGATGAAAGAACGCGCGGTAAACCCGAAAGCTGTTTCCGCATTGCTGGATATGTCCAAAATCGCGACTGATGAAAAAGGCGAAATCACTGGCCTTGACGAACAGATCACAGAGTTGAAAGAAACGGAAAAATGGGCTTTTGAGCAGCCTGCAGCACCCGGAGCTGGAGGACTTAGGCAATCAGGAGGTATTCCAACGCCAAACGCAGATCAGCAGTATTTAAATGACAAGTATGGTAAAAACCCATACTTCAAACCCAAAACATAGAAATGAGGTAATTACATGTCAGTTCTTTATAATTCCGTATATGTTGATGAAAAATACGCATCTATCCTTGAGCCAAATCTATTTTACTCGAATGTTTTTCAGCCGAACGTGACGTTCACAGACAAATATCAGACTGGACCTGCCGGTGGCCTTTATGTCCATAAACCTGGTATCAGTTCTATCACTCCGGGTACTCCTGGCCGTGATTTTTCTGACGCAAACGTTGCGGATACGTTGGTACAGATCACATTGAACAATAACTTCATGCGCTCCCGTAAAATTTTCGGTGTTCAGGCCGCAGCTGTCGGATTTCCAAAAGCAGAAGCAGAATTGTCCCTTGCAATTCAGGAATGCGCACAGGGATATACTCTTACAGGGCTGGCTTGCCTTGTGAATGAATCTACTTCCGAAGCATCTGCTGACGCTCTGACTACCAGCAATATCAAATCCGACATTCTTTCCAACCGCAAAACTATTGTT
>Ga0307445_10000054_pt1 | contig 45733 bp, 38 predicted proteins | sample SalMarSW160330MG_FD_202147 | JGI IMG/M metagenome (GOLD analysis project Ga0307445, IMG submission 202147) | Salt marsh sediment microbial communities from the Plum Island Ecosystem LTER, Massachusetts, United States - SW1603-30 | ecosystem: Environmental > Aquatic > Marine > Intertidal zone >... | reverse complement strand
TTGCGACCGGCATTACACCGGGCAGCGGACCTTCACACCTGGCAATCTTTGGTTATGATCCGATTGAAAACCAGATCGGACGTGGCGTACTTGAAGCTCTTGGCATTGATCTTGAAGTTGAGGATAAGGATCTGGCAGTGAGGGCGAATTTTGCAACGATAAAAAATAACATCATAACGGATCGCCGGGCTGGTCGGATTACAACTGAAGAATGCAGTAGATTGTGCAATAAACTGCAGTCCGCGATCAAAACGGTCGAAGGTATCAAGCTCGTTATCAAACCGGCAAAAGAACATAGATTTGTCGTAAAGTTCGTGGATGCCGATCTCTCGGCAGAGCTCACTGATGCTGATCCACAAAAGGATAATCAGCCGCCAGTATATGCCAGGGCAAAAACAGACAATGCGACAAAATCTGCGGAGATTATCAATTCTTTCATAAAAAAAGCAGCACAGGTACTCAAGGATGAACAGAGCGCAAACTTTGTATTACTCAGAGGGTATGCGCGAAATCCACATCTTGAACCTATGGCAAAACGCTTCGGCATTAACCCGGCTGCGATCGCAACCTATCCAATGTACCGGGGGCTTGCCAGGCTAGTCGGGATGACTGTCCTTAAAACCGGTGAGAGCATTGCCGATCAGATGAAAACGTTGAAAGAACATTACCTGAAATTTGATTTTTTCTTCTTACATATAAAAGGCACTGATAAGGCCGGTGAAGATGGTGATCAAGGGATGAAGGTAGAGTATATTGAAATGTTTGACAAGAGCTTGCCGGAAATTCTCAAATTGAAACCCGAGGTTCTCTGTATCACTGCAGACCATTCGACACCCGCTTTGCTCCATGGTCATTCGTGGCATCCGAATCCACTATTGCTCTGTTCAGAGTATGTCTTTCCGGAAAAGAAAAATTTTACTGAAAGGAACTGCTTTGGCGGAACTCTCGGGAGGATAAGATCACTCGATGTGATGCCTTTATTATTAGCTCATTCATTGAAAATAAAGAAATTTGGAGCGTGAAAATGACACAGACAATAAATAAAAAAGCCCTGATATCGGTCGCTAATAAAGAGGGTATCGTGGACTTTGCCACAGCCCTGAGCGGTCTTGGTTATCAAATAATAGCAACAGGCGGCACTTGTAAATTGCTGCAAGATAATGGTATTGAAGTGATTAGGATCAGTGACTACACAGGTGGCGAGGAGAGTGAGAGGGTTAAGACGCTCAGTCAAAAAGTAGCCAAAGAAATACTCGAAACTGGCGAGATCGCACTTGTCGTCTGTAATCTTTATCCCTTTTTCGAACAAAAAGACAAATCCCTCGACGAAATGATCGAGTTCATCGATATCGGTGGTGTGACTTTGATCCGGGCTGCTGCGAAAAATTTCAAAAAAGTCGGTGTCGTTTATGATCCCGGACAATATAGCGGGATCACCAAAGCATTGGAAAGTGGACTTTTTACCGAGGAATTCCGGTTCAACCTGGCAAAACAGGCATTCAGTTATATCGCCTGGTATGATGTCGTCATTGCCGAGTATTTCAGCGAGGATATCGGACAGCAGAGATATTTTTCGATCGGTGCCGAGCAGTTCATACCCATGCGTTACGGCGAAAATCCGCATCAGAAAGCCGCATTTTACCTCAACAAATTACAGCAAGAGGGTTTCATCATTCATGGCGGCAAGCAGATCTCATATAACAATATCCTCGATGCTGAAGTGGCGTTTGGTGCGGCAAATGAATTCCTTGATGAAATAGCATGTGCAGTTATCAAACACCAGACCCCTTGTGGAGTAGCTATCGGATCAGACCAGGAAGAGGCATTTGAACGTGCTTACATGGCCGATTCAATGTCTGCATTCGGCGGTATTGTCGGACTTAACCGGCAGGTCACAGCAGCGACCGCAGAAATGATAAAAGGACACTTTTTTGAAGTTGTCATAGCGCCGGGTTTTGATAAAGCTGCACTCGAGGTGTTGAAGACCAAGAAAAATTTAAGGGTCGTGGAATTACGACCAGAACTTATGTCGTCGATTGTCTACAGATCGGTTTTCAGTGGCATTCTGGTCCAGGAAAGGGATCAGGGCGATGTCAAGGACTGGGACATAGTTACTAAACGAAAACCGAGTGACTATGAAGCCGAAGCTTTAAGATTCGCCTGGAAGGTCGTTAAATGGGCAAAATCAAATTCAGTCGTCTTTGCGATCAAAGGAAGAACCGTAGGGATCGGTGCTGGTCAGACTTCGAGGGTCGGTGCCGTTTCTATCGCAGCACAGCAGTCAATAGATAGGAGCGCCGGTATTGTCATGGGTTCAGATGCCTTCTTTCCATTTCGTGATGGTGTTGATACTGCGGCAAAGGGTGGTGTAACAGCGGTCATCCAACCGGGTGGGTCAAAGCGTGATCAGGAAGTGATCGATGCCTGCAATGAGCATGATATGGCCATGGTCTTTACCCATATGAGACACTTCCGACACTAGACCGTAAAGAACAGGTAAGCACTAGGAACTAAGCAGTATGCAGTATGATACGAGTGGGAGAATCGGTGAAACGGAGAAGGTGAGAAAAAGCCAAAAAAACCTGATCTTCTGGTATCCTGATATACTCTGTGAACCGAAATCTGTTAATATCGGCAATTACATAATAATTTAATTACTCAATAACTATTTTCCTTACAAGATCGCCCAGAGACTGATATCGAGTACTGTTTCGTTATTATCATTTCCCGGGATATGTGAATAATTACGCCAGTAGCGTTTGCCGATTTTAGCACGACAATAGAAATTATAACGCAGGATAAGATCGACCCCGAAGTCGACTTCGAGTTTTTTCTCGACTATACCAGAAGGAAAAGGCGGCGTCGGAGTGCCGCCCTCTTGTTCGTAAGGGAAGAAGATACTCCCCTGTCCTTTTCTTACATATTCAAACGCCATGACCGGGTATAGACCATATTGGTTCATGTATTTTACACTGCAGGAAAATCGGTCGACATCATTGCCCAGAGGGAAACCGAGCGGGTAGGTGCCGCGGACATAAACATTGTCATTTATTCGATGCGTGTATACCCATTTGTCGACAAAGGTGTAGTTCACTTTAAATAATAATTTGCTCAAGACAATCGTTTTCATCCCTGTTTTAAAAGCCAGTTTATCCGGGTATGGATCATCTTCATACATATAGTCGTCGATCAACAATTCACCGTAGATAATCGATTTGAACAAACGTAACTGGATATCAAAGCGCCACATGATATTATCATTGCGGTCCAGCCCCCATTGAGATAGATAATAAGGCAAAAAAGGATTTAGATAAAGTGGTTCGAGTGATTGCCCAAAGAGCAATGCTTCACTGAAGCCGATCCTCAAGAACTTCTTCAGATCAACGCCAATACGATGGATTGAAATATAACGGTTCTGGGAAATATCGAGGATTGAAAAGATACTACAAAATTCGAAATAACGGGTCGGTATATACATCAAAAAACCATCGTATCCCTGGGGATCAAGAGAAAGCAGCAAGTCGTTTTCGTCTCCAAAACCAAGCAGGTAATTGCGGCGACCTATATCAAAATGCAAAAGACCGGATTCTGCTTTTATCATCCCTTCAGTCAAGTAAACCTGAAAATCATGCCATGATCTCGGTCCATTTGGATCGATATCCGAAGCACGTTGAAACCTTAGTGCCTGGGAAAACCTGAAGTTCTTTGCAAGTTGTCCACCGAATCGCAGGTCTAAAAATCCTAGCCAGTGTTCTGGTTCGTATTGATACAGAACGTTGCCGTGGATCAGATAGGAGAAATCTTGATTTTTTGTTAAAAGCGGATTGAAAAATGATATCGTTTTTCGGTCAAGCAGATTGAGTTTAATATCATTGATGAGGAGTTCGTCTATTTGCGGGATGAGCCACTCCAGTTCATATGGTCGTATCGAAGGTATATCTAAGAGACCCCGGATCTGGAGGTATTCGATATTATCCATGATCGGCGAATCAACCGGGATCGTATAAGTGAACAAGATAAATAATAACACTAAAACCTCCTATTTATTAATGATGAATTTCTGCGATCTAATTTTGATTATTTGACGTTTGTGCTTTAACATTATTTTAAAACCCTTTTTCCAATTTCAAATGGATCTTACCATCGAGCCATTTACCTTGTTTTGGCCATGCAAAGATAATCGCCGCGTCCATAACATTTGATGCCAGGGTTAGACCAAAACCATAGGAATACTTTATTTCATCCTCGATCCAGCCGATATCAAATAAAGGAAAAACGGCGAATTTCTTAAACTCGAAGTTGACCCAACCAGCTTCCTTGACATAAAATTCTTCTTCAAAGTAGCCACGCAAGTCCTGTGCACCGCCGATCCGAAAGTAATCGAAATACTCGAATGAATCGGTCATCGATTGATAATAGTGTGGCCGGATATAAAAATTCATGATCTGCAATTCACCGTCATACTTCAACTGCCACCGGTCATAGGTGCGAAAAAGATATTCAAAACCTATTTTTTGCACACTTGACCACGATGATGTTCCGAGCTCAGACCCCAGACCTATGCCGACAAAGTTATCAGAATGGTGTTGATCAAGGCTGTCATTGCCAAAATAGGAATAGGATTCGATCCCGGAAACGAGTGAAATATTGAAGTGATCATTGATAGGTGCGGTGACCTTACCGGCAAATTTCATGAGCCGAACGCTGTCATAAGTCCATAAAGAGAAATTACCATTGAGTGATATCGGGTACAACAGGATTGGTTCAGTAATATCCAGTGCAAAGAGGGTTTGGTAATCATACTGAAAGCTCATCTGACGCAGTGTGCCGAGCAGGTTCAATGTGCTATAGATGATGCTGAAATCATAATTGTCTTCGCTGAATGCACCGTATGCGACGAGGTTGTCACTCGGGTTTTCCGCCATTTCAAACAAGATAAAATAACGACCGTCCCGCACTATAATATTTTCCTCAATCGATGTGAATACCTTGGTCCTGAGCAGATTCTTTTTTATCTTCGTGATAATACTGCTCGAAAAGTAATTATCCGGTTTGAAATTAGCGATTTTTTTTATCGGCCCATGGCTGGTGCGACCCTGAATATCATATAGATAATCATCTATTACTATCCTTTTGCCTTCATCCACAGTGAGCATCAGTGTTCTATCGAATGAATCTGCGTGCACGAACTCTGGATAGATGCGGCAAAAAGCAAAACCCGCATCTGTATATTCGAAAAGAACAGACCGAATGAGTTTTTCCACTTTTTTCTCATCATTTAGAGCGGTTGTGTGTCGCAGCAAGTAAGCCGAAGAAAAAAACCTGTTGCCGGTAATATCGACCATGAGATCTTGTTGGATATTTGGCATTGACAGGAATAATATAAGGTTTAAGATTTCTAACAATATTGCACAATGCTATGATTGAAATAAGAAAGGTCGCCACTTGGTCTTTGGCGGGCCGAATTCATTGAGTACAAATGTAAAATAGTTGGGTTTCTTTGGTCTCCTGGTCAATCTCATACCCGCTTCTTTAGGTACCTGGTTTCCTTTTTTATTATTACACTCCAGGCAAGCACAAACAAGATTTTCCCATGAATCTTTTCCATTAAGGGCTTTGGGTATGATATGGTCGGTTGTCATAATGCCGGTTTTTTTACCGCAATATTGGCATTGATGATTATCTCTTTTGATAATATTTTTTTTGGTCAGCGATATCTCTTTTCGTTTGAGGCGAATGTAATATTTTAATCTTACTACCGACGGAACATGATAAGCGATACTGATCGAGTGTATCAGTATTCCGTCTACATTCTCAATGAGGTCGACTTTTCCTAATACCAATAGGGTAATCGCCCTTTTCACACGCAGGATCGTCAGTGGTTCATAATTCTGGTTCAATAATAGAACAGGCGTTCGAAGCATTAGAATCTGATCTCAATCGGTGCAATAAAATCAATAGCAAAATGCTTACGGTAAGTGAAAATACCGAAAACATCTGATGAATCGTCATAAGCGACATAGATTCTCAATGAATCATCCGTCGTTCGATCGACAAAAACAGAGTCAAGATCCAATGCGACATGAGCTTCCTTTGCTTCCTTAACCAATTGACTTATGATCTCGAGATCAGTCATGGCATAACCAGTCCTTGCTGCATGCTCTACTTTTTCTTTGATCGAACCATAGGTAAGATGAACCCGGCTGATCTGATAAACGGCGTAGCCGAATAATAATAGAATTATTATTAAAACGATGACGCCAAAACCAGAAATACCTCTGCTTTTCATATTACTCCCCCTTATTTACAATAAAACCATTTATCTTCTTCAAGGCCCTTTATCCAGCTATTGCAGCGTGATATTTCATTACCAGCATAGGAACTGAAATCACTGTCTGCCCGGGCTTTTGAATAATGGGTGATCGCATTACGGAAATTAGTCAATGCAGCATTCAATGCCGGGCAGTTCTTTTTTGCTTTATTCTTGTCCCAGGTTTGTTTTGATGCCCAACCCCTTCTTTCAAAGATATCACCGAGCAAGACATAGGCATAAAGGTTATCCGGTTCGATCTTCTGGGCCTCTTTGATAAAGCTCTCAGCAGCGCCATATTTGCCCCGAGAGATATTGAGATCGGCCAGATAGAATAAAGGTAGGGCTTTATCAGGTTCAAGTTTCTGCGCCTTTTTATATTCGGTTTCTGCCTTGCTATATTTTTTCTGGCGCTGATAGACGAGTCCTAATTTTAGTCTAAACAGATAATTATCCGGTTCTTGTCCGACCAAGTATTCGTACTGCACGGCTGCTGCATCATAGCGCTTCAGATCGACGAGCGTTTCAGCAAGTTTTGCTCTTACGTCGAGATTTTTCGGTTTTACCTTCACCAGTTCCTCAAGATACCAGATAGCATTATCAGGTTCATCTTTTTCAAGATAGACCGAGGCGATAGCGAACTGGGTCGAAAGATTATCCGGTTCATATTTAAGACTCTTATTGTAATATGCGAGTGATTTGTCATATTCTCTTGTTTTCATATAAATATAGCCGAGACCATTGAGCAGATTCACGTTCACAGAATCCTTCATCAAACCATTCTGATATTCATTGATCGCTTCGCTGTAACGTTGCATTTCCGTATATAATGCAGCAAGCCCTTCATATGCCCTTGAGTCCATAGGGTCTACTTTTTTAGCTGCAGCATACGTCGCTTCGGCATTCACCATGTCACGTTTAGCACGATAAGCTTTAGCAAGAAGCACATAGGCTGCATAGTAATCAGATTTTATTTTTATAGCTTCCTGACAATTGTTGATCGTTTCATCAAAATTGCTTTGCTTATAGTATTCCAGAGCAAAAGCATACAGGGCTTCGGGATTCTCTTCGGTTGCCACAACACCATTGTTTTGATCGCCTGTGCCGCCGGTAGTCGTTGTCTGGGTGGGTACACAACCAATGATAATTAAGCCTATAAGTAAAAGAACCATATATCTTGCCTTGAATATCGCTCTCATGATACCTCCATTTATTATTATCGTATGGAGCCGACGGGAGTCGAACCCGTGACCTCTTGACTGCCAGTCAAGCGTTCTCCCAACTGAACTACGGCCCCTTTGATTTTTCAAAATGCAAGAATTATATAATAAATAATTTCCAAAGTCAAGGGGAAAAGATAAATCATCAATCTACTGACATTTTTTTACGGGAAACTATAATAACCAGAGGAACGAATGAAATCTAGTTGCAGCAAATACTAATACTGAAGGTCGAGGTATCTATCGTACAACCAATTGATGTATCAAGTGGTGATCGGCAGGAACTAAGTACGGGTTTCCCAGTTGATACAATACCATAGTCTGATGTCTGTTCGTAAACCGAGGATTTAATGAAAGAAGTCTATTTTGTTTTTTTAATGGATTTTTTTTGTGTTAGCCCGGCGACAAGTACACTCAGCTCAAAGAGTAGCAATAAGGGAACCGATATTAATAAAAGCGTAAAGAAATCACCGGTCGGCGTTATGACCGCACACAATATGAGGATAACGACGATCGCTTCAGGACGGTGCTTTCGCACGGTTTTGACATCGACAATGCCTAATTTTATGAGGAAAAACAGCATAAGCGGTAATTGAAAGAGGATACCCGATCCTAAAAGACACCAGAAGATAAAACCGATATATTTACCGACATTCATGAGCGGCTGTAAGTAATCGGTGCCGAACGATAAGAGGAATCTCAAGCCTAAAGGTATTAGTATGAAATATCCAAAGAGATTACCGATGACAAATAGCAGTATCCCAAAAAACATATAAGAGAGGGAGATCTTTTTTTCAGTTTTGGTCAGACCCGGACCGATAAATGCCCAGCTTTGATACAGAATGAATGGGAATGAGATGAAAAGGCCGATAAAGATCGCGATCTTTATCTGAGTAGTAAATGCCTCAAGCGGCGCAAAAAAATAGACTGATTGCAGTTGTGCCTGGTTGATGATCATATCGAGGACATGTTGGGCAAAGAAAAAACCAGCGATCGAAAACACGCCGACGCAGATAAGAGAATATAGTATCCGTCTCCTCAATTCCTCGAGGTGATCGATGAAATTCAGATTTTTTTCAGACATGGTAATATGTTATGGGCATGTTTCGAGGACTTTCGGTGTTCAGTCTCGAAATTTCACAGGTAGGGAATAGATATTATCAGAGGACACCGCGATAATTGTCTTATCGAGAACAAATACCTGGTCGAATTTTATCCTCGGTAGATTATAGATGACCTTATATGCATCAGTCCCAGGCTCATAATAATAAATGCCAGCATAAGAGGCGCAGTAGATAACTTCATCATCAGCTGCGATGTCGTAGATATTGAAATATGGTAAAAGAACCCAGCCTGTGTCAGAACTGGTGTTTTGGTTTGTATTTTTATATTGTATTATTTGATTGTTTGTCGTGAGCAAGTAGAGTTTATTCTGTGATTCAACGATGTGTTTGACCCCGAAACCAAGTTCTCTAGACCATGCTTTATTATTTTTATCATATTTAAAAAATCCGGTTTCGCCACCAGCAAATATCTCCCTGCCCATGGGATAAATTGAATATATTGCATATTTGTACTCGCCAAAAGGTTCGGCACCGGGGATCTCATTGTACTTCCTGTATAGACCTGAAGTCGTGCCAATATAAGTCATGGTATCATCACTGGCGATACAGAGTACTTTTTTATCGATATTACTGATCGTAATAAGGATACCAGCGCCAGCGTTTGAAATACGGTTTTCAAAAGTCACAATAATGTCATTATCCTGGAATAAAACATCGGTGATCTCATGGTCAAAACGCCGGTACTGCCAGTTTTTATCTGGTTTGTCGAGGTATGATATGCCGAAATCTGATATAAAGGCTATTTTGTCCCCGATTTTCTTTGCTTTTCGTATTCGATTATCGAGCGGTCCATAAATAATACGTTGTTTTAACCAGGAAACTTTGTTGTATTTTAGCAAACCGTAGCGATAAGTACCGACATAGAGCTCCATGCCGTCGTCATAAACACAGCTAATAGGGAATTGCGCAAAAGGTGTTTCGGTGATTCCGGTTTCGTCAAAGTAATAATACGGTGTAAGAAAATTATAAGTTTTTATATCCTGGTCCTGTGTTTTTTTGAACCAAGATAAATTCCCCGGGAATGAGGTGATGTATTTCAATTCACCGGTTCTTTTATTGAGCGAATAATCTTTTGTGCCGTCGAGGTAAATATGATCAAGGCCGACGCCGAGGCGTTTTATATCGTCGGAGATCGGGTATGCCCGGATACTATAAGTCGCGATCGCGAATCTGATGATATTCAACGGTCCGGTAATCCAGAGGTCATTAGTCTGCTGGTCATAGCCGACAAGGTCGATATCCTGATCAAAGTATATGGCTTTCTCAAGGTTCAAATCCATTTTGTCAAAAATGAGAAGATAGTTATCGCTGATGGCAAAAACATTTAGTGGCGTCGCGCAAATCGATTTTATATTACCGAGGGGTGGTATGAGCGTGTAATTGTCGAAGAATATATTCTGGGGTGTTGTATTTATGGTAATGAGTATTGTGCAAAACAATGAACTAATCATCACTCTTATCTTCTACGAATTTTCTCCTTATTATGTAATTGATAGCATCAGGTAAACAATCGATCAGGTCCTCCGCGGTCAGTGAATACTCGTTGCTTGTCTCCATTGATAGATCAGCACAAAGCCCGTGGATGAAGACTCCGATTGCGGAAGCTTCTATCAAGGAGAGATTCTGCGCAAGAAAACCACTGATTATGCCGACCAGAACATCGCCTGAACCAGCCGAGGCGAGTCCTGAATTTCCAGTAGGGTTGATATACGTTTCACCATCAGGTGAAGAGATGACCGTTGGCGCGCCTTTGAGAACTAATACACCGGATAATTCCCTGGCTAATTTTGGAGCCAGGTTGATGCGCGTTGTATTGATCTGCTCGGGTGATAGTTTGATCATCCGGGATAACTCTCCGGGATGAGGTGTCAGGATAAACGGCGCATGTATTTTTTTAAGAGACCCCACCTTTTTGGCTACGATATTGATGGCGTCGGCATCGATGACAACCGGAACCGTAATTTTGGGCAGGAAACTGAACAGGAAATCGGCGGTCTCGTGATTGGTGGTGATGCCCGGACCAATGACCACGACATCAGCTTTCTCTAGATGGGGTGCAAGTTCGTCGATCGCTCCTGGACTGATCGTTTCGTCTGCGGTTTCGGAAAGGGGTACTTTGACGATCTCCAAAAGTTTTGCCTCCAAAGAATTCATGATGCTTTTTGGCGCCGCTAACTGGACAAGGCCAGCACCGGTTTTTAACGCCGACATAGCGGCCATTGCCGCGGCCCCTGAAAAGCCTCTGGCTCCGGCGATGATGAGGACTTTGCCAAAGGTTCCTTTATTGCCATCGGGTGGTCGCGGCGGCATCAGATGATAGACATCTTCGAATTGAATTACCCGGGGGTATCCTTTATCGATCAAGTTATACGGGATACCGATGTCGACGACATAAAGATCACCACATAATTCACGTCCCGGATACAGATAATTACCGCGCTTAGGCAGACACATGGTCGCCGTGGCATCAGCAATAATAGCTGTTTTTTTAAATTGTCCATCATCTGCATTTACACCGGACGGGATATCGACGGAAAAAATAAATCTCTCAGTATCATTTATAGCATTTATTAAACGGTCATAAAATCCTTTTACTGGTCCTTTGAATCCAGTACCGAATATCGCATCGATGATAAGATCGGGGTTGAACGAATTCATGATCTCTTTGATCCCGGTAATATGAGTCGTTTCGTGGATCTCGACATGTGCTTTTTTGGCGAGTTTGTAATTCAGTTTGGCATCACCCTTAAGAGCTGTACCGCGACCCGTAAGGACTACTTTCACAAATGCACCGCGGTTTTGCAGATGCCGGGCAATGACAAAACCATCGCCGCCATTATTTCCTTTCCCGCAGATGATCAGTGCAGCGAGGTTCTCCGGATCAAAATATTCTTCGATGACATTGACACAACCGCGACCGGCATTTTCCATTAATACAGAACCCGGGATACCCAGTGTCTTAATAGCCCACTTGTCAATTTCTTTGATCTCTTTGTTGGTAGCGATGCGCATATTAAATTCTATGAAAAAATACGTGAAAGTCAAGATTGCAGTCATGATGTTAGATCCCTGGTATCTGCCAGTATAAACATTGTAATTTCAGTAATATTCATTGACAATGACAGGTTGTAGATTATAATACGATTCAAAAAGTACAACGACAATGTACACGATGGAGGTCTATTGAATTCTCTGAAAATCGGGCTTTTAGGATTTGGTAATGTCAGCACAGCTCTTATCAAGCATTATCTCAATATAGCGAATGAAATATCAGATCGCCATGGATTAGAACTGGATTTTTCTTATATATGTGACTCCAGAAAAATATATCACAGTACCCGGTCCGATATCAATGATATTATCAAAGAAAAAGAAAAGAGTTTGTCTGGACCAGAAAAAACCACCGGGATACTCGAGCGGTTTCATGAGATAATCGATGCTAACAAGATCGATATTCTCATCGATTGTTTACCATCATCAAAGAGCGATGCCGGGCCGACCCTTCCATTACTTATTCGGGCATTGAAGAAGAATATCGGCGTTATCTGTGTTAATAAAGCACCTTTGGTCTTTAACGGAGAAACAATACTCGACCTTGCCAGACAACACCGAACAAAAATAGGTTTTAGCGGTGCAACTGCTGGATGTTTGCCGAGTTCCGGTGTGATGTTACATGAATTAGTGGGCAGTGGTATTTACCATATCCGCGGTATGCTCAACGGCACCAGCAATCATGTTTTGGACAGCGTTATGTTCGATGGTCTTTCAATTGACCAGGCGATACAGAGCGCTATTGAGCTTGGTATTACAGAACCTGAATATGAGTTTGATCTGAGCGGGCGCGATACCTGTTTTAAAATGATTATCCTTGGTCTTCTGATAACCGGTAAGACCAAAGCGCTTGACGATATCAAATGCCGGGGAATCCTGGATCTTGAGCTCGACTATATTCGAAGTGTTGTTCGGCAGAATAAAATACTTCGGCTGGTCGGTAGTCTTCATATCGAAAAGGAGATCGTCGATATATACGTAGAGCCTGAGGAAATCGACCGAAAAGATCCTTTATTTGCTGTCCGCAGCAGGGGTAAGGGTATAACGTTTAGAACAAAATATATGGGCGACCTGACCATACTCGGCGGGTCATCGGGCAGGACGAATATTGCTGCTGCAATATTAAAAGACATCATCAATGTCGCAGAACCGGAGTGAGAATATGAGACTGTCAGAAAAAATTTTGAAAGAACTGGCGCGACTTGCCGAGACCGAACGGACAGTATTGTCAGTTTATCTGGATATGAGAAAAGGCCCGAAGATTATCCAGCGATTTATCGAGAGAGAATCCGCGAAATTAATACGGGTACTCAATAGAAACGAAAAAGACCATTTCGAAACATCGCTTTCCTTTATGCAAGATTATTTAAAAGAAAAGCAGGCAAAGACTTTACCCGAACCGGGTATCGCATTCTTTGCAGATATTGGAGCGGATTTTACAAGGGGCATTGAACTCAGTGTAGCACCTGAGCCACTCATTGCGCTCGATGACGAGGCGATCATTCATCCTCTCGCACTCCAGCTCGATGAATACGAACCGATCGGCGTGATCATGATCGATGCAGCGTGTATGCGGGTGCTGATAACTGCCGGTGAGATAATCGATGATAAAGATTCACTGTGCGGTAAAATACATCATCTATCAAAAGTTGGAGGATGGTCACAAATGCGTTATCAGCGAAGACGTGCTAAAGAAGTTACGCATTTTTCCCGGGAGATAATCGACCGGGCGAGTGCTATCTTCGATGCTGCCGGTGTGCAGAGAATCATCGTCGCTGGCCGCGACCGCATGATTGCTGCACTCGAGCGGGAATTCCCTGTTGGTTGGCAAAAAAAGATCATCGCTACGATACGTTGGGATCTTGATGAAGCAGATGCCGAATTCCTCAAGAAAATAAGACCGTTCCTTGAAAGGGCAGAGCGTGAGCAGGAAAAGAATTTAATCGCTTTATTCATCAGGGAATTACGCCGGGGTGGACTTGCTGCAGAGGGTAAAGAACGTACCCTTCAAGCTTTGAAAATAGGTCAGGTCGATACTCTATTGATCAGCCAGGGATTGGATACTGATCTTACAGAAGAACTCACTAGCCTCGCGGAAAATACCGGCGCTTATGTGGAATTCGTACCTGAGGGTGATCAGACACTCAAGCAATTCGATGGTATCGCTGCGCTATTGAGATTCAAAATCTAAAAGGCATTTAAGATTCTAGATTCAAGATTTTAGATTTTTAGAATCGACCGAATTTTAATGTAAGCGCAGCGCTTGGACCACTTATCTCTTCATCTCGGAGACCATTTAGACTTACACCACTGATATACCTGTAAGAGCCACCCATACCGATACGGAAGCGTTTTGTTACATTCAGCATCAGATCAACACCCGGTTCAGCGACGAAAAATGCATCACTATCCCATGGCTCATACCAATTATCGCGAAAGCATAGACTACCACCGCCAATGAGCGTATGAAAACTAAGATGGATGAGTTTTCTGGAGCGTAAAATATATTCTAGAACCAAACCACCATAACCGAATTCCAGTAGATAATTGTCATTGGGCCAAATATTACTCGCCGGTACTTCATTTACAAGACCATAACCGCCGCCGCCCAAAAGAAACTTATGATTGATCAAAAGACCACCTCGACCGCCGACAAGAACCGCGAATTCATCGTTGATTTCGGTGAATTTTATTATGGGTCCGCCATAAGCGCCAAAGTCTATTTTACCGCTTATCAGAGTTTCATCTTCTTTTTCTCTGGGTGCAAGTTGTATGGCATTGCTGGAATTCACAAAATCAGTCGCTAAGGTGAGCTGGCTGAGCAAACAGAAAATTATAAGGCAATGCATCTTATCCTCCTTTTAATGGATAAACAGTTTACACAAGACAATGATTTTGCACCCGCAGCAACTTCATTGCAGGTACTGCGGGTGCATGCTAACTCGTGAAATGTATTTATAAAGATAGGGTGATTCACAAATATATAATTATGCAATAAACATACCAGAGAAATCCTCTAAATTTAATGCGAAAATACTGATTATTGCATTATTATCGTTGTCCATGCATCAAAATTGTGCACTTTAATACAGATTATTGTGATTTATTCTGGGCGATGGTTCTTATTTGATTTTCACTCGAGCGGCTGGGTTTTTGCAGAAGATCTATAAAACAGCTTTCAAAAACCTACCCGTGTGAGAATGTTTTACTTTTACGATATGTTCTGGTATCCCCTGGCAGACAATCTCACCACCACGCTCACCACCTTCAGGTCCAAGATCGATTATCCAATCTGCGCACTTAATAACCTCGAGATTGTGTTCTATCACGATCACTGTATTGCCTTTTTCAACGAGACGGTTCAATACGTGCAGGAGAAGTTTTACATCCTCAAAGTGAAGTCCGGTAGTCGGCTCATCGAGAAGATACAGTGTTTTCCCGGTAGCGATCTTGCTCAACTCTTTTGATAATTTTATGCGTTGTGCTTCACCACCTGATAATGTTGTGGCCGATTGTCCGAGTTTGATATACCCGAGGCCAACATCATGCAGCAGTTTTAGTTTTCTGTTGATCTTGGGGATATTCTGGAAAAAATCCAGGCACTCACTTACCGACATATTGAGGATATTGCTTATATTCTTGCCTTTATATTTTATTTCCAGGGTTTCTCGATTAAAACGTTTACCATGACAGGCATCACAGGTAATGTATACATCAGGGAGAAAATGCATTTCAATGCGCAGCAGGCCATCACCTTCACATTGTTCACACCTGCCGCCCGGTACATTAAAAGAGAACCGACCAGGTCTATATCCGCGCACTTTTGATTCTGGTAATTGTGCGAACAATTCACGGATTGGCGTCCAGGCGCTCGTATATGTTGCCGGGTTTGAGCGGGGTGTCCGGCCGATCGGCGATTGATCTATATTTACCACTTTGTCGACATATTCTAAACCGATGATCTCTTTGTGCTGTCCTGCTGGATATTTGCTATAGTAAAATTTCTGCGCCAGTGCACGATATAAGGTGTCGACAATAAGCGTCGATTTACCCGAGCCAGATACACCGGTCACGACAACGAATAAGCCCAGTGGTATTTCAACATCTATTGATTTTAAATTGTTTGCCTGGGCGCCTTTTATTATAAGACTGCGTTTTGCTCTTGGTCGGCGTTGCTTTGGTATATCAATCTTCTTCTTTTTAGATAAATACTGCCCGGTTATTGATCTTCTTTTCCTGGCTAATTGTTCAGGTGTTCCGGTTGCGACTACGTGACCACCATGTACGCCGGCGCCTGGTCCCAGGTCAATAATATGATCCGCGTTGAGGATCGTTTCTGCATCATGTTCGACTACGAGTACGGTATTGCCAAGATCCCGTAGTGCCTTCAGGGTATCGAGTAATCTTTTATTATCTCTTTGATGTAGTCCGATAGAAGGTTCATCAAGGATATAAAGTACACCGACGAGCCCTGAACCGATCTGGGTTGCAAGACGTACCCGTTGTTCTTCACCACCGGCCAGGGTTTCTGTGGTTCGGTTTAAAGTAAGATAATCAAGACCTACGGAAACGAGAAAATCAAAGCGCCGTTTGATCTCTTTGATCATTTCACCGGCGACTTTTCGTTCGGTCACAGAGAGTTTTAGATTTTCAAAATAATCCTGTCCATTTCTTATTGACAATTCGGTGATCTGAGCGATATTTTTATGACCGAGTTTAATAGCCAGGCTTTCGGGTCTCAATCGTGCGCCGTGGCATGTCGGGCATCTTGATATCGTCATGAAGTCCTCGATATACTGACGTATTGCCTGCGATGTGGTTTCTCGATACCGGCGCATGAGTTCAGGGACAATGCCTTCAAAATACTCTTCAAACTCGCCATGCCCCGTACCATCGCTGCGCACATACTTCACGGTTATCGGGATGTCATCACCATAGAGAATGGCTTTTTTGGCTTTTGCAGAAAGCTTATCATATGGATTATCAAGATCAAAGGACATTTTTTCTGCGAGTCCGAGCAGTTTTGATCGGCGCCAGTTGCTGTGCATGCCATAGTGCGCTATAGCCCCCTGATTGATCGATAGCTTCTTATTTGGGACGAGCTTATCCGGATCGATCTCCATTTTTGTACCAAGGCCATCACAGGTCGGACAAGCGCCGTACGGTGAGTTGAAACTGAACATGCGTGGTGCGATTTCCGGATAACTTATGCCGCAGTTGATACATGCGAGTTTCTGGCTGAAGGTGATCGTTTCTTTGCTGTTGACTGTAACGAAGAGCATGCCGTCAGCTTCTTTTAGCCCCATCTCCACAGAATCAGCGAGCCGTTTCCTTATCCCTTGTTTTAATACGACACGGTCGATAATGATTTCTATATCATGTTTTTTGTAGCGTTCAAGATCAGGAATTTTTTCGATCTCATATACCTTGCCATCGACCCGGGTCCTTACGTATCCACATCGTTTAAGACGGCCGATAAATTCCTTGTATTCACCCTTGCGCCCCCGCACAACCGGTGCTAAGATTTCAATGTTTGAGTCGATCGGCAGGGCCATGATCGCATCGACTATTTGATCAGTGGTTTGCGATTGAATTCGGCGACCGCACTTGTAACAGAAGGGTGTACCGATACGGGCAAAGAGGACGCGCAGATAATCGTATATTTCTGTTACCGTACCGACTGTGGATCTCGGGTTTTTAGAGGCACTGCGTTGTTGAATAGCGATCGCCGGTGAAAGTCCGGTTATCTCATCGACATCAGGTTTATCCATCATACCTAAAAATTGCCGCGCGTAAGCGGAGAGTGATTCTACATATCGGCGCTGTCCTTCAGCATAAAGTGTATCAAAGGCAAGGGATGACTTGCCTGATCCTGAAATACCGGTGATGACCACGAATTTGTTACGCGGTATCACAAGGTCGATGTTCTTTAAATTGTGGACACGTGCGCCTTTCACCCGTATGTCATCGATCATGGTATATATGATATTCACGAGCTATGCTAAGTCAATACAAGGATTTTACAGCGGAAAAGCTGATTCTTCAAAGAAAAAACTTATCTTTATCAAAAGAGTTGACGTTGATGCCATTATGAATATAATAGACTCACAGTGCGTTATATCGCTGCAATATGCATGCTATTGCTCACAACCTGTTCCCAGAGAAAAGGCGGTATCATTATTGCTGGGTCGACATCAGTCCAGCCTTTTATCGAAAAGATCGCGGAAAATTTCATGGAGGAAAATCCAGGTATCCAGATAAATGTCCAGGGGGGCGGTTCTACTGCAGGGATTCAAGCTACTTTCAATGGAACGTGTCAGATCGGTACGTCATCTCGTGATCTTAAAGTCAGTGAGAAAGGTCTAAAAATATACCTTCTGGCAGTTGATGGTATCGCCGTTATTGCGCATAAGGACAATCCAATCGATGACATCTCTCTTGATCAGATCAAGGGAATATTTTCAGGTACGATCAAAGACTGGTCAGAACTGGGAGAGATGAACGGCATGATCATTCCAGTGACCCGTGAAGAAGGTTCGGGGACCAGGGGAGCCTTTGAAGATATGGTGATGGGTGACAGAGTGATCAGTGATGCCTGTTTAGTCCAGGATTCAAATGGTGCAGTGAGAGAGATTATCGCCACAACATTGCAGGGTATCGGTTATATTTCAGTCGGTCTCGTCGATGAAAGAGAAAAGGCATTGGCCATAAACGGCATAGAACCGACACTTGCAAATCTTATTACCTGCAAGTACCGTTTTACAAGGCCTTTTTTAATGCTCGTCAATCAGGAACCGACGGGTAATGTCAAAAAATTCATTGATTATGCGATCTCTGATAAAGGCCAGGAAATACTTAAAGGCGAGGGGCTGATCTCTGCTGCCGAGATCAGCGATGATTGATCTATGAAAGATAAGCTCGCTGAAAAAATCCTTCTTTTCATTGCTTTTTCAGCGATCGCTTCATTACTCCTCATTACATTTTTCATTTTTCAACAAGGGGTCCCGCTGATCTTTAAGATCGGTCTTGGCAATTTCTTCTCCACGCACTGGTCACCAACCAGAGGTCATTTCGGTATTCTTTCAATGATCATTGGCTCGCTCATGGTTACGGTCGGCGCTTTGGTCGTCGGGATACCCTTTGGTCTTGCATGTGCCATTTATCTCGCTGAATTTTCCTCAACTATGGTGCAGAAGATATTAAAACCGATCATCGAGCTTTTAGCTGGCATCCCTTCAGTCGTTTATGGATTTATCGGTATAGTAATTTTAGTTCCGTTCATCCGTGGAAATTTTGGCGGACCGGGTTTTTCCGTACTGGCCTCAAGTGTTATTCTGGGCATTATGATATTGCCGACTATTGTCAGCATATCATACGACTCATTACTCGCTGTCCCTGGTACTTATCGTGAAGGGTCTTATGCGCTGGGCGCGACAAAATGGCAGACCGTAGTCAAATTACTCATCCCGGCAGCCCGTTCTGGTATCGTTGCAGGGATAATCCTCGGCATGGGCCGGGCGATCGGTGAAACCATGGCAGTGATAATGATAGCTGGCAATGCACTTAAAATACCACATTCTATACTGGATTCAGTTCGGACCTTGACTTCTACGATAGCTCTGGAACTTGGCTACGCAGCTGGTGATCACCGGGCTGCGTTGTTTGCTTGCGGGTCTTTTTTATTTATCATTATTATAATTTTAAATATCATTGCGATCAGGATAACCGGGCGAAAATCATGACCCTAAGGATCGGACCGCGTACTACTCAGATCATTGCTCATATAATACTCTTGTTGATGACTATCATAACGATAATAGTCCTCTTTTTTATCATCGGCTATGTGTTTAAAAATGGATTAGGGCAAGTGAGTCTTGAATTCCTTACTGATAAAACCAGAGAAATGGGTAAAGAGGGTGGTATTTTCCCTTCAATAATAGGAACACTCTTTGTTACGATTCTTGCAATAGTCATCGCCACACCCCTGGGTGTTGGAAGCGCGGTTTATCTTGTCGAATATACTAAGGGTGGAGCATTGCGAAAGATCATCAGTTTTGGTGCGGATTGCCTGGCTGGTGTTCCTTCGATAATCTTTGGACTATTTGGTTTTATTTTTTTTGTGATAAAATTACATCTTGGCTGGAGTATTTTATCGGGCGGTTTGACCCTTGCGGTAATGATAATACCGACGATCATAAGAACCAGCGAAGAGGCCATCAAAGCCGTACCGCGTTCTTATCGTGAGATCAGTTATTCACTGGGCGGAGGAAAACTCGATACCATTTTAAAGGTCGTATTACCGACATCCTTACCCGGTATTTTGACGGGTGTGATCCTCGGTGTTGGCCGAGCCGTGGGTGAAACAGCGGCAGTTATCTTTACTGCGGGATCGTCATTGGGCATACCAACAACATTGTTTTCTTCGACGCGAACCCTGGCTGTTCATTTCTATATCCTCGCTCGTGAGGGGATCTCTATGCCTAAGGCTTATGGCACAGCGACCGTTCTAATAATCATTATCCTTGTTGTCAACTTTGTTGCTTATCGATTGATGCATCGTTTCATGGCTAAGTACTATTAACATATGTCTAAGATCACGATTGAAAAGCTGAACCTATTTTATGGAGAAACTCAGGCCTTGAAGAATATTAGCTTAAATGTTCATGAAAACGAAATTCTGGGTATTATCGGACCTGCGAATTCTGGTAAAAGTTCTCTATTGCGTGCTCTCAATCGGCTGTATGAGATCGATTACGCACGTATCGCAGGCAAGATAATGCTTGATGGAAAAAATATCTTCAATATACCGATTAATGAATTGAGAAGAAGGGTGGGGTTAATATTTGCCACGCCTGTGGTTTTACCGGGAACCATTTATAAGAATATGAGCTATGGTCCGAAACTCCACCAAAGAATAAAAAAACAAGACCTCGATAATATTGTTACCCGGGCCTTGAAAGCTGCTAATCTTTGGGATGAAGTGAAAGATCGGCTGGATGACTCTGCATCGACCCTGTCCGGTGGACAACAACAACGATTATGCATAGCGAGAACACTGGCAATGAATCCCGAGGTGATCATGATGGATGAGCCGTGTTCTGGTCTGGACCCGGTCTCCACGGCCAAGATCGAAGCGACGATGTTTGCATTGAAATCTGACTACACCTTTATCCTGGTAACGAATAATACAAAGCAAGCAGCACGAACCGCTGATCGAACTGCTTTTTTCTTATCAGGCGAGCTCGTCGAATTTGACAAGACCGAGAAAGTCTTCACCCATCCAGACGATCAGAGGACCGACGACTATATTAGAGGGAGATTCGGATGATAGTAAAGACTTCGGATCTCAGTCTGTACTATGGTGATTTTCAGGCATTGAAAAAAGTCAATCTGACGATCAAAGAAAATCAGATTACCGGGATTATCGGACCCTCTGGTTGTGGTAAGTCAACTCTACTTCGGGTTTTTAACCGCATGAATGAACTGATCCGCGGCGTCAGAATAACCGGCGGAGTTTTGATCGATGGGGAAGACATCCATTCACCGGTATGTGATTTGATCCTCCTTCGAAAAAAGGTGGGTATGGTTTTTCAAAGACCCAATGCTTTTCCGCTCTCGGTCTTTGATAATATCGCATATGGTCCCAGGGTTTGGGGTATTACGGATAAGAAAACACTAGTCGACATCGTTGAACGGTCCTTAGCTGCGGTCGATCTTTTTGAAGTACTCAGAGGTCGATTAAAGGAATCGGCACTCAATCTTTCGGCTGAAAAGCAACAGAGGTTGTGCATCGCCAGATTACTGGCGGTAGAACCAGAGATCCTGCTCATGGATGAACCGTGCTCAGCACTCGACCCCATCGCTACCGGTAAGATCGAAGAATTGATGATCGAATTGAAGCAAAAATATACTATTATTATCGTCACTCACAATATGCAACAGGCTGCGCGTATTGCAGATGATGTTGGTTTCATGTTACTCGGTGAACTGATCGAATTCGGCAGTGCCAAAAATATTTTTACAAATCCGTCAGACAAACGGACATTTGATTATATTTCAGGGAGATTTGGATAGATCTATTAATGGCCAATGGCTAATAGCTAACGGTTAATAGAAAGGAGGTCATTATGGACCGCCATTTTGACGATGAGTTACAGAAAGTAAAAAAGAATCTCTTGGACATGGCTTCACTAGTTGAGACATCTATTACCAAAGCTCTGGAAGCACTCAAGAAGAAAAATCTTAAGCTGGCTTCAGAGATCGATGAAATCGATCACAAGATCGATCGCTACGAGATTTCAATAGAGGATCAGTGCATAGAACTTATTGCACGCCATCAACCGGTCGGTGCTGATTTAAGATTCCTGGTCGGTGTTATTAAGATGAATAATGATCTGGAGAGAATGGGTGATCACGCGGTCAATATCGCAGGTTCGGTCGCTTTCGTGATCGAACAACCCCGTATCAAACCGGTAAGCAATATATGGTCAATGGCCAATGAAGTTAAAGAGATGCTAAAGGATAGTGTTAAGAGTTTTATGGATAATGATGCGGAAATGGCTCAACAGGTTTGTGAAAGGGATAATATTGTCGATGAAATGAGAGATGAGACGATAAGGATATTGCTCACACACATGATTGAACAACCAGATAAGATCGGTTCTGCCATACCACTTCTTTTGGTCGCTAAAAATCTAGAGCGTATCGCTGATTTGACGACCAATATCTGTGAAGATGTCATATATATTGCACAGGCACGCGTTATTAAGCACCATGCAGAAGAAGAAAAGGAAAAATAAGGTGGCCTTGACATTTACGGTTTTATCGATATAATGAATCTGGAGCGGGTTAATAGAAATCAAAAACTGAGAATGCTTGACATAAGTTGCATTTTCAATAAGATAAAAGATACATCAAGGAGTCAATATGAAACTTTGGCGAAAACCTTTAGATCTAGATAAAATTAAAGTCCCACACGGTAAGGTTCATATATTCAAAGATCGATGCAAAGGTTGTTCATTTTGCGTTGAATATTGTCCAAAGGATGTTTTGGAAATGTCAGAAGAATTTAATATCAAGGGATACCATCCTCCTATGGTAAAAAATCCTGATGATTGTCTGGAATGCCATTTGTGTGAGATGCTATGTCCAGAATTTGCCATTTTTGTGACTCCTTTTGAAGAGGAAGAATCCTCAAGTATACCTGCAAAAAAGGGAGAGGCGTGAATCCCGCTAGATCTTATGAAGACGGGAGCACAGCGAATAAACATGCTATTTCTGTGATAAGCGAGTATCGTATGAGAAGGTCGTTGAAAGGAGGTCTGAGAGGATGAAGGCGGACCCAAAAGGCGTATTGACCGGTTCTTGGGATCTGACCGGTAATCAGGCATGTGCTGAGGGAGCTCTGGCAGCGGGATGTCGATTTTTAGGACTTTATCCTATTATGCCTGCCCTTGAAGTATCCGAGAGGTTTCTCCAGCGAGCTCCATTCGTTGGTGCGACTTTTATCCAGATGGAAGATGAAATATCTGCACTGGCTGCAGTTTTGGGTGCGTCGTGGACCGGGAAACGATCGATGACGGTTACCTCAGGTCCAGGATTATCTCTGATGATGGAGCATCTCGGTCTTGGTGTAATGTTGGAAACGCCTTGTGTCATCGTTGATGTCCAGAGGTTTGGGCCTGGTCTTGGTATGCCCGTTTATGCCTCGCAAGGCGACATAATGCAGTCACGCTGGGGTTCACACGGTGATTATGAGATAGTCGCCTTGGCACCGAGTTCACCACAGGAAATGTTCGATTATACTATCAAGGCATTCAATTTATCTGAACGCTTTCGTATCCCAGTCGCAGTAATGTCGGATGCCTACCTGGCGCAAATGCAGGAGAAAGTGGTGATACCGAAAGCCGAAGATATCGATATTGTAGCGCGAAGATATTTCCAGGGAGACACGGGTAAATATTTGCCCTTTAAGAGGGATAAGGATTTTGTGCCGCCCATGGTCAAGATAGGTGATGGTTACCGATTTCACGTTACCGGTTTAACTCATGATGACCGCGGTTACCCTATAATGTTCGAAGAATGTCAGGAATATAATGTACATCCTTTGATAAAAAAAATCCGCGATTATACCGAGGAGATTATTGAAGTAGAAGAAAAGAATATTGATGATGCTGAGATCATTATTATTTCTTATGGCACTACGGCAAGACCTGCTCTTCGGGCGATGGAGATGGCGCGTGGTGAGGGGATAAAAGTTGGCAGTTTGAAATTGGCGACGGTCTGGCCTTTCCCTGAAAAAAGAGTCTTCGAACTCGTCAAGAAAACCAAGGCTTTTATTGTGCCAGAGATGAATTTTGGACAGATCGTATTTGAGGTTGAAAGATGTAGTGCTGGTAAGGCTAATGTTTTTTTTATATCACACGGTGAAAAAGGCGTGGAAAATATCGATGACATAATGGGCGTCATAAAACAAGCTTCGCAAATGAGCGAAATAAAAGACAGTATTATTGAGCTCCAAGGGAGTAGGTAGGATGATAGAAAAAAAGGATTTAACTGCAAACACTTGTCTTGATCCGTCAGTAAAGAAGGCGGCTTACTACGACCCGTATGTGACGAGCGGGGTTCATCCGATGGATGACCTGCTCCGTATGGAGAGGATGCCTCATATATGGTGTCCGACCTGCGGTATCGGACTTGCAGTCACTGCCTTTACCGCGGCACTCGAAAAAGCGAAGATCGATCCTAATAAGATAGCTATCGTCTCTGGTATCGGTTGTACTGGAAGGGTCGCCGGTTATGTGAAACTCGATTCATTCCACACTACTCACGGTCGCGCAATCGCCTTTGGTACCGGAATAAGGGTTGCCAATCCTGATATAAAGGTGGTGGTTTTCTCGGGTGATGGTGATCTCATTGCAATAGGTGGAAACCATTTTATACATGCAGCCAGGAGAAATATTAATATGCTCGTTGTTTGTGTAAATAACTTCATTTATGCGATGACCGGCGGTCAGGTTGCACCAACAACACCACTCGCCGCATACGCCACGACCTCACCGTTTGGGTGTGTTGAACCGCCTTTCAATATTCCGTATATCGCTGATTCAGCGGGCGCAGTTTATGTCGCTCGCTGGACAACATTGCATGTCCGGCGACTGACGAATTCTTTGACCGAAGCATTGCAGAAAACAGGATTTTCTGTGGTCGAAGCGATATCACCTTGTGGTATGTATTATTCGAGGATCAATCGACTGGGCGATGGGCTTGATATGATGAGATTCTATCATGATAATGTCGAGATAAGAAACGGTGAGGACACAAAGAATCTCGATATCGGCTATCAAACGAAAATTATCTGCGGAAAATTCGTCGATCGAGAAAGACCTTCATATATGGAACGATATAACCAGTGGCTTTCAGATGTCAGAGGAGCAAAAGGTGAAGTCCCTCCGTCATAGACGGCTCGGGGTGAACCCTGTCAGTTCAAAAGGAGGTCTGAGAGGATGAAGGCTAATCCAAAAACCGTACTTACTGGTGTTTACTATATAGATGGTGATGTTGCTGCTGGTTATGGCGCTTTGGCAGCAGGATGCGACTTTGTTGCAGGTTATCCGATTACTCCATCAACCGAAGCATTCGAAGCATTCTGTCGGCGCGGACCACAGGTAGGAGCGATGTTCATTCAAATGGAGGATGAACTGGGTTCGATCTCTGCGGTTCTCGGTGCTGTCTGGTCGGGTGTCAAGTCGATGACCATTACGTCTGGGCCAGGATATTCACTCATGATGGAAACAATCGGCTTTGGCGCGATGTTAGAAACGCCCTTTGTTCTGTTGAATATCCAACGCGGTGGGCCATCTACTGGTGTACCGACGAAAACAGGACAAGCCGATATGATGCAATCACGCTGGGGTTCACATGGTGATTACGAACTAATCGCCTATGCTCCTGAATCACCCCAGGAGATGTTTGATTATACTATCAAAGCATTTAATATTGCGGAAAAGTATCGCTGTCCGGTCATGATAATGTCTGATGAATGTGTTGGACACATGACCGAAAAAGTGGTGATCCCGGAAGCCGATAAGATCGATATCGAGCCACGCAGATTCTATACAGGTCCTCCAGAAGACTATCTACCCTATAAGCCCGATCCCGACCTCGTCCCCAAAATGGCAAAGGCAGGCGATGGCCTTAAGTTGTATATTACCGGGCGTCTTCACGATGAAAAAGGCTACCCTGTAAAACCAGAGGAATTTACTCTAAAGTATGGACGGCGCCTCGTTGATAAGATAAGATTGAACAAAGACAAAATAATTGAATTGAAAGAGGAAGGCACTGATGATGCTGATGTTGTGGTGGTTTCCTATGGAATATCTTCTCGGGTAGCAGTGAAGGGTATTGAAATAGCAAGGCAAAAAGGCATCAAAGTCGGTGCGCTCAGACTCATCACAGTATGGCCTTTCCCGGATGAAAAGATCATTGAGCTTGCCAAACACACAAAAGCTTTTGTCGTGCCGGAAATAAATTATGGGCAGGTTGTATTTGATGTTGCCAGGTGTGCTCACGGTAGATCGAATGTCGTGCTTGTGCCTCATGGTGGTGCAGGTGTACATAACCCGGCTGATATCGCGGATGCGATCGAGTACGCAGTGATGGCTGATAAGAAAATCGATGGCGTTGTTGATTTCAAAACAAGGCTTGAGAAATCGGTTTTTGAAGGAGGTTTCAAATTAAAGGAATGAATTCGATCATCAATGCAATTGACAAAGGTATAGAAAAATCAGGTATCGAGCGCAGAAAAATCAGCGTTCCTTCAGACATTCCGTTCAGTCCAGAGAGCGTGAAGAAACTTGGTGTCGATTATTTCCAGACTGCTAGAGGACGGGCGATCGCCTTTGGTACTGGATTGAAATTGGGCAATCCAGGACTCAGGGTAGTTTCTGTTGTTGGCGACCTTATGACGCTTGGTGGAAATCATTTTGTGCATGGAGGACGGAGGAATATGGAACTTCTGGTGATATGTGTAAACAATTTCATCTACAAAAGAATCGACGGAAAACCAGTGCCTTCATTACCAGCCAAGTTTTCTCCATACTCGACATTCGAAGAACCGTTTAATTTTCCGCATCTTGGTAATTCCTGTGGTGCTGTATATACTGCGCGGTGGACTGCATTGCATACTGAAGAACTCGCCACTTCGATCGCTGACGCGATCGTAAAGCCCGGCCTGGCATTAGTCGAGATCATTGCGCCAGGGCCTAATTATTATACAGATATTGATGATATTGACGAGAATTTGCTTAAATTTTATTATGATAATTCCGTTTTAAAGAATGATATAAACCCCAGAGAAGTTGGCATTAATGCGGAAGATAAGATCATTGTTGGCCGGTTTACGAACAAGGACAGACGAACATTTATCGATTCATATAATCTTCAACTCGGTAAGATACTCGGCGAGAAATTCACACCCCATGGGAAAACCCAGACAGATACGAAGGAATCAGGAGGTTCTGATGGCGGAAATTAGATTTGCTGGTTATGGTGGCCAAGGCATAATCAGGTCTGGGATAATTGTCGGAAAAGCCGCTTCCATATTTGATAATAAACACGGTACGATGAGTCAATCTTTTGGTCCTGAAGCCAGGGGTGGTGCATGCAGCTCTCAACTGGTCGTGTCTGACAGTAAGGTGCTTTATCCATACATCACAGTCGCTGATATCCTTGTTGCCATGTCGCAGGCAGGTTATGATAAATTTGAATCTGAGCTTGGCGATACTGGGATGTTGATATTCGATGAAGATCTCGTAAAACCCAAGTCAGCCCGTTCCCGTATCCGGAATTTCGCTATCCCGGCAACACGGTTTGCTGAACAACTCGGCAAGAAGATCGTTGCCAACGTTGTGATACTTGGATTTTTTACTGCGGTGACCGATGTGGTGAGCTATGACGCCATGAAAAAAGCTATTCCTGATTCAGTCCCTGAGAAAGCAGTAGACCTTAACATGAAGGCTTTTGAGCGCGGTTATAATTATGGTCTTGAACTTATGAAGAAACAGAAGGACCCACAATAATGAGATCATTAGATAATCAGAGCATCAGGATATCAGGGAGTGAATTCTTTGATTATCTATTTATTTTACAGCGCAACTAACACTTGGAGAAATAATGCAAAAAGGAGCATTAGTAGTCGGTGGAGGGGTGGCCGGGATTCAATCGGCCTTGGATTTAGCCCACGCTGGTTTTAAGGTATATCTTGTTGAGCGTGGTCCATGTCTTGGTGGTCGGACATCTCAAATCCATAAAATCTTCACCTCGATGGACTGCACGGGTTGAATACTCGGCCCGCGACTAATGGATGTCGGTCGGCATCCGAACATTGAACTGCTTACAAACAGTGAAGTTGTTCAAGTTGAAGGAGCAGCTCCTGATTTCAGGGTGAAGGTCAAGCGTAGATCTACCTTTGTTGATTGGGATAAATGTACTGGTTGTGGCGAGTGCCCTTCTGTTTGTCCGGTGAAACTCGACAACGAGTTTCAGTTGGATTTGTCAAAGCATGAGGCAATATACCGTCAGTATGCACAGGCTGTTCCGAATAAATTTTTAATTGATAAGAAGGGATGGCCACCGTGCCGTTATGCTTGTCCGGCTGGGGTTAATGCGCAGGGCTATGTCGCTCTTATTTCCCAGGGTAAATTACAGGAAGCATTGGATTTAGAAAGACGCGATAATCCTTTCCCGTCAGTTTGCGGAAGAGTATGTACTCACCCCTGTGAATCTGAGTGTAAACGTAAAGACATTGATGAACCCTTGGCAATAGCGCAGTTAAAACGTTTCATTGCTGATCAGGAACCAACTGATAAAGAACCGATTCAAATGCCAGAATTAACCAGAGAAAAGGTTGCCATTGTTGGTGCTGGTCCTGCGGGTCTGTCAGCCGCTTATTTCCTTGCTAGGAAAGGATACTGCCCAACGGTTTTTGAAGCAACTGATCATGCCGGAGGACTTCTATACTGGGCGATACCGAGATTCCGATTGCCGGAAAAATTTCTCAAGCGTGATCTGGATTTCATAAAAAGCTGGGGTGTACAGATAAAGACTGGCCTTGCTTTAGGCAAAGACTTCAGTCTTCAGGATCTTCTCGGTCAGGATTTTAAATCGATCTTTCTCGGTTTGGGAGCGGCAAAAGAAAAAACCATGGGTATTGAAGGTGAAGACCTCCATGGCGTGGAACTTTGTGTTGAATTTTTGAGGAAGACAATCCTCGATAAAAATGTCAGCGCGGGTAAAAAAATCGCGGTGATCGGTGGGGGAAATTCTGCAGTAGATGCTGCCCGGACAGTATTACGTCTCGGTGCCGAGGAGGTTTTCATAATCTATCGACGATCGCGAAGAGAAATGCCGGCTAATGAAGAAGAAGTAAAGGAAGCTGATAAAGAAGGGATAAAAATACACTTTTTAGCGGCGCCCACAAAGATCCTTGGGAAAGATGGTAAGGTCGCGGGCATGGAATGCGTTAATATGGAACTTGGTGAACCAGATGCTTCGGGCAGGAGGAGGCCTATCCCGGTCCAAGGTTCCCAGTTCACCATTGATCTCGATATGGTGATAATGGCGATCGGTCAAACAACTGACGTTTCATTTCTCAATAAAGAAAAGCAGTTCGAACTGACAAAGTGGGGTACTTTCAAAGTTGACCCGGATACGCTTCAAACTAATATATCTGGAATATTTGCTGGTGGTGACGTGGTGACCGGGCCAGCGACGGTCATTGAAGCGATCGCGGCTGGCAAAGAAGCTGCTGAATCAATCGACAGATACATCAGAGGAGTCGATCTTAAGCAAGGAAGAAATAAAAAGCCAAAACGCGTTGTCGATGAAGATATTGATATCCCTGACAGTATTAAGACGAGCGCCCGTGAAAAAATGCCCGTTCTTGATTTGGAAAAGTCAAAAAACAGTTTTGATGAGGTTGCCCTGGGATTTTCTGCGCAGCAAGCAAAAAAAGAAGCTGATCGTTGTCTAAACTGTGCAGGGTGCGCCGAGTGTCTAGAGTGTGTAAAAGCCTGCGAGCCTCAAGCGATTGTTCACGACATGGAAGATGAATTTGTCGATCTTGATATCGGCTCGATCGTTGTGACAACCGGTATTGATTATCTCGATCCTAAAGAAGCGAGCGAGTATGGTTACAAACGTTTTAAAAATATCTATACCTCTTTTGAGCTGGAAAGAATAATGAGCGAAGATGGACCAACTGATGGTGAACTTCTTCTCAACAAAGACAGAAAAGGGCCAATTAGATTCGCATTTATTCAATGTGTTGGTTCCCGTAATATGCGACGGGATATCAATTATTGCAGTCGCATATGCTGTATGAATACGATAAAAGATAGTCTGGTATTGAAAGAAAATTATCCAGATATTGAAATTACTGTATTTTACATTGATATAAGGGCATTTGGTAAGGGTTTTGAAGAATTCTATAACCGTTCAATAGAAAAAGGCGTGAAATATGTCAAAGGCAAGCCGTCCAAGGTCATTGAAGATGAAAATGGTGATTTGATCATTCATTATGAGGACGATCAGGGGTACTCGTCGGAGATGGTTTTTGATGCTGTTTGTCTGGCTTCAGCTTTGATCCCGCCCAAGGGCTGTCAGGAGCTAGCTGATGTGCTTGGTGTTGAAACTGATCAAGATGGTTTTTTCAAGAATGCAGAGCCAGCAATTAAACCTCTGGAATCCACGAAACAGGGGATTATGGTATGCGGATGTGCAACCGGACCTAAAGATATTACTGACTCGATCGCTGAAGCCAGCGGAGCGGCCGTCAAAGCGTCCCTTTTTCTTAAAGGACATGAACTGGAGATTGAAAAACCAGATATCGAACAGGTCGATATTTCCGGACCGCCAAGAGTCGGTGTTTTTGTTTGTCATTGCGGACCCAATATTTCAAAGGTCGTCGACGTAAAATCAGTAGTAGCATATGCCAAGACTTTACCGGGTGTTGTTTTTTCAGAAGACCTCATTTTTGCCTGTTCCGAGACTGACCAACATAAGCTGCAGCAACGTATTGCAGAACACAAGCTCAATAGAGTCGTAGTCGCGGCATGTACGCCTAAGACACATGAGCCGAGTTTTCAGGATTCGTTGACCATGGTCGGTCTTAATCCTTACCTTTTTGATATTGCGAACATAAGAAATCAATGTTCCTGGGTGCACCAAAAAGAACCTGAAAAAGCAACTGCCAAGGCAAAAGAATTGGTTAAAATGTCAGTCGCACGTGTCAGAGAACTCAAACCGCTTTATTTGAAAGAACTGTCAGTTAACCGGGATGTTGCGATAATCGGAGCTGGTATAAGCGGATTAAGGTGCGGACTTGATCTGCTCTTGCGTGGTTTTAAGGTTAAGATCATCGAAAAGAATGAAGCTCCCGGTGGTTTGGTCCGCGATTTATCGAGCATCTATCCAAGTTTCAAGCCGGGTAAAGATATTATCAATAAAATGATCGATGAATTTACCAATGCAGGTGGTGAATTTTTGACTTCTGCAGAACTGGTAGATGTTACCGGCTATGTCGGGAATTTCCAGGTAAAATTGAGCATCAAAGGGGAAGAAAGCGAATTTACCGTGGGTGCTATTGTCCTGGCTACGGGCGCAGATCTTTACGATCCAGCCCAGAGATATGGCTATAGTCAGTATCAGAATGTCATAACCAATATGGAGTTGGAACAAAAGATCATAACTGAGGACATTAAAAATATCACATCAGTCGCTTTTATACAGTGTGTTGGATCAAGAGGCGATGCTGGCAATCCAGGATGCTCTCGATACTGCTGTCAGGCCGCAATAAAAGAGGCGATATACCTGAGAGAAAAAGGTATTGATGTTGCGATACTAAACCGCGGCGTCAGGGTATATTCAAAAGGTGCTGAACGGATGTATCGTAAGGCACGTGAATTAGGTGTGCTCTTTTTGCCGTATGAGGGTGAGCCGGTGATATCCGGTAATGATATGGCTAGTCAGATAACGGTTTCATCGACAGACCTCGATGCTGAGATCAGTGTACCCGTCGACCTTATTGTGCTTTCCGTCGGCATGGTTCCGGCCGAAGATTCACTGCGTCTTTCTGAATTATTCAAAGTACCAAGGGGTCCGGATAAGTTCTTCCTAGAACGTCATTCGAAATTCGGTCCGGTTGAAACAACCGTTGAAGGGGTATTCTTGTGTGGTTGTTGTCAGTTCCCGCAAGATATCGGGGATTCGATATCTCAGGCCTCGGCAGTGGCATCGAAAGTGTCTGGGCTATTGAGCCGTGATAAAATAAGTCTGGCACCGATAACATCGATAGTTGATGAGGTCTATTGCCGCGGTTGTGGCCGATGTGCAGAGGTCTGTGAGTTCCATGCTATTGAGCTTGTGGAAAAAGATAAGGGGATATTCGTAGCTCAGGTCAATGAAGCACTGTGCAAGGGATGTGGGACTTGTGTGCCTGCTTGTCCGACCGGGGCGATTGATTTGAAACACTTTCAAAGTGAACAGCTGGAAGCGCAGCTGGAAGCATTATTTGGTTAAATGGTTGAATAATGAATCTACCAAAAGACAGTTTTGAACCGAAGATAGTCGCGTTTTGCTGTAACTGGTGCTCTTACCCGGCGGCTGATGGCGCGGGTGTTTCACGCTTACAATACCCTACAAATATCCGTATTGTGCGGGTTATGTGCGGCGGCCGAGTGACCCCGGGATTAGTTTTAAGGGCATTTGAATTAGGTGCTGATGGCGTGTTGGTTGCGACGTGCCATTTTGAAGACTGCCATTATATGTTTGGCGCAAAAAAGGCAGCTGATGTTCATAAGATCACTGAACAGCTCACCGCGATGATCGGTATTGAAAAGGAAAGACTCATGCTTGATTGGATTTCATCTGCTGAAGCCACTAAATTCGCCAGAGTTGCGCAAGAGTTTACTGCAACGATAAAAAAACTTGGTCCATCACCGATCCAAAAACAAATGACTGATGGCATTGATCAACTAACCAAGGAAATAAAATGAGCATCAAAAAGGCGATAAAAGAATCCAGGGCCTATTTATGTCTTGAATGCGGTAAGTGTACTGGTTCATGTCCGGTTTCTCGTTTCAATCATGGTTACTCGCCGCGCATACTCGTTAATAAAGCGATCCGCAGCGGTCAACTTGAGTTATTAAAGGATAAGAATATCTGGGCCTGTTTAACATGCAAACTCTGTGATGAACGGTGTCCGGCAAATATCGACTATATTGAGCTGACTCTTGCTATACGCCAGGAAGCGCAAAAAATCGGTGAAGAGGCGATCTGTTCGCATGGCGGTGCAGCACAATCATTAATGCGTATTATGTCGACACCAGATCTCCAACAGAAACGCTTGGATTGGATTGGCAGTGATTTGGATATTGCCGAATCAGGTGAGACCATGTATTTTGTCGGATGCTTGCCCTATTTTGATGTGCTTTTCAAAGATATCAAGATCAATGCAACGATCGCTGCCAAAGCGTCGATAAGAATTCTCAATCATTTAGGTATAACACCAGTAGTGTTGCCTGATGAGCGCTGTTGTGGACATGACCTCCTGTGGGGTGGTGAACTGGATAATTTCAAAAGACTCGCTCGGTATAATATTGACGAGATCAAGAAAGCTGGCGTAAAAAAGATTATTTTTTCGTGTCCTGAGGGATATCGAACATTCAAGATCGATTACCCCAAATATTTTGAATGCGATTTTGAAGTACAGCACATTACCGAACTTATCGCTGAAGCGATAGATCAAGGTAAGATCAAACTTAAGAATCTAAATAAAACCGTTTCTTTTCAAGATCCCTGCCGACTTGGAAGACATCTTGGGATCTATGATGAACCAAGGAAAGCCATTACTTCGGTTCCGCAATTGAGATTGCAGGAGATGGCAAAAAGCAGGAAAAATGCAATGTGTTGTGGTGTCAGTGCATGGATGAACTGCTCGACATATTCCAAGAGTATACAGCTTGCACGTTTGAAAGAAGCAAAGCAGACCGGAGCGGATCTTCTGGTGCTCGCTTGCCCAAAATGCGAGATTCACTTCAATTGTGCGATGAAAGATGAGAAAGTGGGTGAGGACGTGAAGATTGAAACGATCCAATTGGTTACGCTTATCGCAGATCTATTAGATGGTGGCTAAGATGGCGAAAGACAAAATAGTAGTAAATTACCGTTTCCGCGAAAAACTGAACAAGGTATCTGGAGGGAAACATCATAACTACTGTTACCAGTGTAGCGCTTGCGTTGCAGTCTGCCCGGCGGCAAGGTTTTCAAAAAAGTTCAATCCGCGCAAAATATTATTAAAGGCATTGTTGGGTATGGAAGAGGAACTTTTAGGCAAGGACTCACCGATATGGCTCTGCACGAATTGCTATTCTTGTTATGAAAGATGCCCCCAGGATGTGCGTCCTATTGAGGTAATTATCGCGCTCAAGAACATGGCCGTAGAAAAAGGAACCGCACCTGCTAACCTGGCTAAACTTTCAGATAATATTGCAAAGACCGGCATGAGTGTTACCGTATCTTCGGCAGTCAATAGAAAAAGAGAGCAATTAGGACTTCCCGCACTCAAAGTGATCCCGATCGATGAGCTGCAAAAGATCCTCGATGATGATGAAACAGGACAAGCTGATGAACCCGTCGACAAATAAGGAGTTGCTGTGTTAGTCGAATTTTCTACAGAAAAGGTTGTGCTGCGATCATGAAGGTCGTTCCTTTCTGGGGTTGCATGATGCCCCTTAAATACCCTCAGATGGAACTGGCGATGAGAAACACTTTGCCGTTATTGGGTGTTGAACTCGTTGATATCGAAAATTTTACATGCTGCCCTGATCCTATTTACTTCAAGGCTCGTGATAAGATGAAATGGTTGGTGACTGCTGCTCGAAATTTAGCGGTGGCTGAAGAGACCGGGCATATGCTTATCACGATGTGCTCAGGATGCATCTCAACCTTAAAAGAAACGCAATTTCTTCTTAGTGAAGATCCAGCATTGAAAGATGAAGTGAACAAACGATTGAAGAAAATTAACCGGGAATATCAAGGCAAGATAATAATAAAACATGCTGTCGAGATGATAAGGGATGACCTCGGTCTGGAAACAGTAAAGAAATCGATAAAAAAGCCCCTTGAGGGGGTCAAGGTAGCGATCCATTATGGTTGTCACCTATTAAAACCGAGTCAGGTTATGCATGTCGATGATGCTGATTATCCGAATATACTTGAAGATTTCATAACTACCATAGGCGCGACTCCGCTTGAACATCATGAAAAAGTATTGTGTTGCGGAAAGGGGTGTATGGATGATGAACTGCCCCTGGAAATGACTGAAGCGATATTTGCCTCGATCGAGAAAAGTGGTGCCGATTGCATGGGGTTGATCTGTCCGACATGTTTTTCTTCATTTGATTTAGGTCAAATAATGTTATCCCGTAAAAAAGGGAAAAACTATAACATTCCGGTTATTTATCTTTTCCAGCTGCTCGGTCTTGCACAGGGCTTGACTGCTCAGCAGGTTGGCCTGCACACTCATCGAATAAAGGCAGACAAAGTATTGGAGAAGATAAATGGAAGTATTAAGGTATGAAGAAATGATTTTTCATCATTTTGCGTTAGAAGGTAAAGAAACCCGTTTTGTCAATGGGGAGAGTCATTTGGTCCAAAAAGACAAAGGGCGTTCAACGAACAGCGACACGGGCATCGTGACCTTTTACCGATTAACGAATAACTTCTATAACAAAGGAGGTGATCAAAGTGCCGCAGGATGATTTAAGGATTGGTGTCTTTGTGTGCGAGTGTGGTACCAATATAGCCGGTTCTGTAGATGTCGATAAGCTCGTCGAGGATGCTAAAGAAATGGGTAATGTAGCATATACGGCAAAGAACCGGTACATGTGTTCTGAGCCTGGACAAGCAGAGATAAAAAAGGCGATCAAAGAACAAAAACTCAACCGCGTAATTGTTGCTGCGTGTTCACCACGTATGCATGAGCCGACATTCCGGGAGTGTGTTTCTTCAGTTGGTCTTAATCCGTATCTTGTCGATATGGCGAATATTCGTGAACAATGTTCTTGGGTTCATATGGGCGATCGTGAGGCCGCGACAAAGAAAGCAAAGGATATTATGAAAGCTTATATTGCCCGAGCTCGTTATCTTGAAGCTCAGGATGAGACCGAAATACAAGTTACCAGGGCAACGCTCGTTATCGGCGGTGGCATAGCCGGGATGCAATCAGCCCTTGATCTTGCTGATGCCGGTTACAAAGTCTATCTGGTCGAAAAAGAACCGACCCTCGGTGGTATAATGGCTCAGCTGGCAAAGACCTATCCTACTATGGACTGTGCGATATGAATACTCGGTCCGAAGATGATGGATGTCGGTCGACATCCTAACATAACGCTCCTGACATATAGCAAAGTGGAATCTATTTCGGGTTATGTAGGGAATTTCCATGTACAGGTTCTCAAGAAAGCCCGTTATGTAAATGCAGAAGAATGCACAGCATGTGGTGAGTGTGCTGAAGTCTGTCCGGTCATTGTCCCTGACGAGTATCAACAGGGACTATCATGTCGTAAGGCGGTTTATATTCCGTTCCCTCAAGCAGTGCCATCGGCTTCGATCATTGATATGGAGAGCTGCCTCGGTACAAATCCGATCGCCTGTGGCAAATGTGCTGAAAAATGTGATAAGAAATGTATTGATTATGACATGAAAGACGAAGTGATAACATTCGATGTCGGTACGGTTATCGTCGCTACAGGAATGGATGTCTATGATCCTACTGAATTGGATGAATACGGTTACACAAAATATGAAAACGTCATAACGAGCATGGAATATGAACGGCTTATGTCAGCAGGTGGACCTTCAGACGGTCATTTTATCAGACCGACCGATAGAAAAAGACCCAAAACCGTTGGTTTTATTCAATGTGTCGGGTCCCGGTGCGAGAAGATCGGCAAACCTTATTGCAGTAATATCTGTTGTATGAACACGATCAAGGATACTTTACTCCTGAAAGATCACTATCCTGATATCGAGGCAAAGGTTTTTTATATCGATATCCGAGCATTTGGTAAGGGTTTTGAAGATCTCTTCAAACGCAGCAAGGAAGCAGGTGTTGCATATATCAGAGGTATCCCCGGTGAGATAATTGAAGATCCGAAAACCCACAATCTAAAGGTTATGGTTGAGGATACTACTGCCAATAAGATTGAAGAGCATGAGTTTGATATGATGGTGCTTTCCGTAGGCGTGACGCCAAGACTTGATATGCCTGAAGTACAGAAACTTCTTACCCTTTCCAAAACCCCGGATGGGTTCTTTATGGAGGCGCACCCGAAATTAAAACCTGTTGATGCACCTACTACCGGAGTTTACTTTGCCGGTTGTGCTGAAGCACCCAAGGACGTCAAAGACTCAGTTACTCAGGCGAGTGCGGCGGCAGCCCGGGCTGAAACATTGCTCTCTGCAGGTAAAGTCAAACTCGAAGCGATAACGTCGACCTTGAATCAGGATCTCTGCCGGTACTGTGCAATGTGTTCGAAAGTCTGTCCTTATAATGCTTTTACGGTCGATCCAAAGAACAAAACGATTACCTATGTTGAGGCTTTGTGCAAAGGTTGCGGCACGTGTGCAGCTGAGTGTCGTTTTGGTGCACTTTCGATGAAGCATTTCACAGACAATCAAATCACGACTCAAATCGATGCGCATCTGGATGAGGATCCCCAGGATAAGGTGATCGTTTTCGCCTGTAATTGGTGTTCCTATGCAGGTGCTGATACATGTGGTGGTGCAAGACTGCAATATCCATCTAGCCAGCGTCTTATCCGCACGATGTGCAGCGGGCGGGTTCGTGAAGAATTCATTCTCCGTGCATTTCGAGAGGGCGCGCCCATAGTCGTTGTATCCGGGTGTCATTATGTTGACTGTCATTATATCGATGCTAACCGATGGACCCAAAAGCGGGTAGAGAAGCTCTGGGATAAATTTGAAAAGTTGGGTATTCGTCCAGAAAGGTTATTGCTTGAATGGATCAGCGCGGCAGAAGGTCAGCGGTTCCAGAAAGCTATGCAGGATGTCGAGGAATTGCGCAAGAAAGTGACGAGAGAGGAGATCGAACATACGATCAAAGTGCTGACCGAGGAACAAGAGAAAGCAAAAAAGAACTAGATGCTGTCATCGCGATGAGGGTAACTAGGAATTGCCTCATCCTGATTCATTCGAGTTTATGTGTCTGAAAAAATCGGCATTCTTAGTCTCATAATAAGGAGGATAGGTGGAAGAACGTGATTTTAAATGTCTCCGTTGCGGAGCAATAAACAAGTACCCTTATGAAAAAGGTGTTATGATGGAGAGACAATGCCCTAAATGTGGTTCAAATAGCATTCGGATAGTAAAAGAAAAAGACGCTAACAAAGAACAGAAAAAATAATTCACATATTCTATTAAAGGAGAATGATCATGAAGGCTATTCAAATCATATGTATAGCTTTGCTTGCATTTATCCTGGTGCCTTATGCTCTTGGACACCCACCGACCGAAGTAGAACTGGAATTTGACGAAGAAACAATGTCCCTTAGAGTAAGTGTTTCACATATGGTCGGTAAAATTACAAAACACTATGTCAACAAAATCGTCGTTGAATTAAACGGTGAAGAAATAATAACCCAGCAATTCAATACGCAAAGCAGTGAAGCAAAACAGGAAGTAAGCTATATAATTCCAGGAGCTCAGGTCGGTGACACTTTTTCGGTAACTGCATACTGTAATATATCGGGCAAGAAAGAGAAAACGCTGCAGATCGAAACAAGAACACAGAGTGAGTAATTGTCTTCTTTATTGTTATAGTTGTCTTTAATTTCCAAAGGTGGTGATGATGAAAGTACATAGCTGGACAGGATTGATATTAGGTTTTGCCCTTACCGCTATCGGGATTTTGAGTTTAATATTCTTTGGCAGTTTTGCTGGTTTGATACCGATGCTTATCGGTTTCGGTCTGGTTTATCTCAATTGGCGGGGTGGTCGAGCTGGGCTTGTTGTCTTTGGACATATCTGCATTGTACTTGGTTGTTTTCTTGTAACCTGGGGGGTATACCTGTTGCCATATTCTCGACCGATCCTTTTGCATATTATTGCACGACCTCTGTTTTGGGGCCTGATTTCGATATTTGGCGGGATCTGTGCGAATTACCACGGTTTCTGCAACTGTGTTCGCAAGCAAAATAAGACTATCGAATGATCTTATAGCACGATAATAACGTTATGATGAAAAATAAATTTTATATCGGCGTAGATGTCGGAGGGACAAATATTAAATCGGCACTTGTAAGAAATGGTAAGATCATCAAACGAGCAAAAGTACAGACTCATGCGGGTCAGGGACCTACTTCTATTATCGCGCAGATCAAGAGCGCTATCAAAGGCTTCGCAGAACCGGCATCGTGTATTGGTATCGGTATCGCTGGTATCATCGATTCACGAAAAGGTATCGTAAGATACTCACCTAACCTTGCCAGATGGACTGATGTAAAGCTTGCCCGGATCATAAAAAGAGAATTCCAGGTGCCAGTAAAGATCCTCAATGATGTGAATGCGATATGTCTGGGTGAATGGAAGTATGGCGCCGGCAAAGGATACGATAATATTTTCTTGTTCACCCTTGGTACTGGTGTTGGCGGAGCTGCGGTATGCGAAGGCAAATTGTTATTCGGTGCGAATGGTTTTGCCGGTGAATTTGGTCATTCGGTGATCAAATATGATGGCAAAAAATGCACCTGTGGTCAGTTCGGTCATCTTGAGGGCTATGTTGGTGCAAGATATATCGTTGCACGCACCCGGCGCCGGATGAGAAAACAAAAGAGTAGTCTGGAAAAATATAAAAAAATTACCCCACATATAATAGCACGGGAAGCCAAAAAGGGTGATGCCGTTTCCCGCAAGATATTCGCTGAGATCGGATTCTATATCGGTATCGGTCTTTCGAATATTATTTCTTTATTTGATCCTGAGGTGATCATAATCTCAGGAGGTATTTCGAGAGCGGGAAAGATTCTATTTGATTCGATCAGAAAGACTGCAGATCAGCGGATTATGGGTGCTCAATACCGAAAATTCAAAATCATCCCAGGCGAGCTCGGCGACGACGCGGGGATACTCGGCGCCGTATACTTCGCGGGATCAGGTCTTGAAATTTAAGAAACCCGGTATTGTCTAGACACGTCTTATGGATTACCAATCTTAAATTTCAAGACCTGACCCCGGAGTCCTATTTAACGCTCAGGCGGCGCTGCCGGTTATACCCAAAAACCTCAGGTGTATACATCTCCTCAGCTTTGGTCGGCGGCATTGTAAAATCACCATAGGTCATCGCCCGTACCATGTAAGAGAATGTGTGCTCTCCAGCATACAACGCATCGGCGAAAAGCAGCACCTTGTCGTCATAGATCTCCCAGTGATCAAAGGTGCCCCAGGGCATATAGTAATAATCATAGTAGTCGTCATAGTATTCATCATACCAGTAATCATCAGGCTGTTCTTCACCGCTCATCATCTTGAGGGTTTGCTTGCTCTCGGTATCGAATGACGTGTTTATGACCTCGACACCGGCGGGCAACGGATCATCGACTACGACAAAATTACGTTCTTGAGGGGTGACAACGCTCAGCGTGATTTTGTATATCTTACCGGCACTCAATGCATCACCAGTGAGCCCGTCAACGAGTGGTTCGATCACTTTGAACACTGCGATACCTTCATCCCTTGGTTTGAGCTCACGAGTTGGAGCGTAGAGCATACGCAAACCGTAGTACAATCGTCCGGTCCCTTGCTTTTCGATATTTACAGGCAGCTGTTTATCCTTTGGCAGATCAACAAGCGGGATTTCTTCCCTTCTTATCTGCAAATCCCGTCCTTTGAATATTTCTTTTACTATTTCTTTATTTTCGAGGTAAACTGTTGCCATAAAATTCGGAGTTTGCTTTTCGTAAATATCGAAATAGGTATTGAATGCATCGAAGACATAAATGTTTTCTTGAGTAGAACGCCACCTGCCGATTTTTTTCTCTGTTACCAACCATTTGATAATCTTTTCGGCATCCGGGAACTCGCCACCAGTTTCTATGAGCGCCTGCAAAATGAGCGCGGTTGTTCGAACATTGGAATGCCATATCCAGGCCATACCGCTGGCATCCTGTTCTTCAAAGTGAGCGGTCGTAGGCGCCATCTTTATTTTATTGAGAAGTATCCGTTTCAGCTCTTTTTTATAGTATGAATTGCCGTAGATATTTGCTGCCTTAAGCAAGAGCGTTCTCCCGAACAACGATATCTGGTCGCGTTTTTCAAAGAGTCTCGACATATAACCGTGATCATAGACATCCCATAAAACGAGCGCATAAAGGATAAAACACTTCGTTGTCAGCTGAACATTTTTATTATAAGGATACTCCCAATCGACATCGTCACGACGCAGTACATTCTTCAAGTATTCTATTGCGTCATTGACCATTGTTCGGTCAACAACATAACCTTTGTTATTCGCCTTTGCCAATGCGTAAACAACGTATGCGGTCAACCAGGGTGATGGATACCACGAATCTTGCCAGAATTTAAAGCCGCCATTATAGTGCTGGAAGTCTTTATATTCTTTTAGTGTATTCTGGACTTCCTTTCTGAGATCTTTTCCTTTCAACTCAGATAGATCGAATGAATTTATCAGGTCTTCGGCAAGGATAAATGGCAGGATCCGTGAAGTCTTTTGTTCAAGACATTCATACGGATACTTGACGAGGTATTCGATTCCGCCTTCCAGACCTACAAGCGCTGATGATGAGGTGGTAAATTCGATATAACCGACGTCCGGATAGATATCTTTTGGTACAGTAACGGCTTCAGCGATTTTTTCGGTAGTCTGACTATATAAAGCTACTGCTTCGGTAAGGCGTGGTGAGATCACCGGTATCTTGAGTTCAATGCCATCTGATTCACTGCCCATCGTCACTTTGAACCGGAAAGTTGCTTTACCTACTTTGAAAGCCTGATACTTGAATCGAACTTCTTTTTCCTGGCCGTCAGGGATTTTCAGTGATCTTTTATTTTCACCGAGCAGTCTAATGCTGTCTGCCGAGGCTTCGACCGTAACTTCGCCGGAGACATTTGTATTATTATGAACAACTATGCCGGCTTCAAACTCATCGCCGAGCCGTGCGAACCTGGGTAAGGCCTCAAGAAGTAAAAGAGGTTTTTTGACCCTTATATTGGCTTCGCTTGCACCAAAACAAGAGCTCTTTGTATGCCCGGTAGCCATGATTCTGACAGTGGTAAGATTATCGGGGAGTTTGAAACGCAGGATCGCTTCACCTTTTGAATTTGTGTAAACGCGCGCATTATAATAGGCGGTGGTCAGAAACTCGGTCCGATAGGCAAAAGGCGCTGCTGCAGCCCCGCCGCCTCCTCTGGTTTCGCCTTTTTCATCGTAGCTTCGTTGACCGATTATATGGAGCCGGCTTTCCGCCGTCTGTACGGAAAGTGGTCTTGACCCGTAGAATACAGGGAAAGGATCAGGTGTCTGGAATCCGATAAGGTTCAAGACACCGACATCAACGACCGCAAGCACGACTTCTGATGCAATCCCATTACCCTTATGGTCAAGGATTTGAAGTGTTACAGTTACTGAATCTTGAGGTTTGTATTCTTCTTTATCCGTCGTAACTGTGATATCCAGGTGTTTGGTTCCCGGATCCACATTCAGGTTTGTGTAACCGATCTTAAAGGACGGTTTGCCGATATCACCGCCTTCCTCATCGAATTTATCAAAACCTTTCCTGCCCTGTAAGAGGATAACTGAAACATAGATATTGGGCAGGTGATCTTCAGTGATCGGTATTTCAATAACATCGCTGGAACCGATCAATTCCTGGGTGAACCGCTGGAGAATAAATTCACGCTCCACAGTAACAAGAGCGAGAGTTTTTTCATAAGGTGACTTGACGAGTATTTTTGCTACATCACCAGGTCTATAATTTTCTTCATCAGGGATGATCTCCACGCGATCGTCATCACTCCGCCGCCATGATATATAACCAGCACCGGTTACGTAGAAATATGTGCTGGTTACGATCGTGTTATTGCGTGAGTCTGTACTCTGTGCTTTGATAATATAGAACCCGGTCCGGTCTGGCATGAATGATTTGGCTACTGAAGAACCTCCAGTCTTTAACTTGAACTTACTGACGACACTGTCTTTTTTCTCGGTAACCCATTCATATCTTCCTTCAACGCCGGCTTTGCGGACACTTGTCCATTCTCTTCTGATAATTTCAATACTGATATTTTTACCGGCGACCAGTTCGCCACTTGGTTTTGCTGTAATGAACTCGAATTCGGTCGGTTTTTTCATTTCAATGAATGTTCTCTGTGGTTTTATGCCGATATAATATTCACCGCAATGAACCAGGCAAGTTTTCCGACCAGAGAGAGTCTGGCGATTTTGAGCGGTCACTGATCCTTCGAGAGTAAGCATCATCGTCCGTCTTATCTCGTCTTGAACGATTTTCTTTTGGACTTTGATCTTTCCGTATTGATCTAGTTCACCTGCATCGGATCCGATAACACCTTCAAACTCCCACTCATCATCACCATACCAGTAAGATGGTCCAAACCGATAACCTTTATGACCGGGTGGCGTATAGTATGAATAATCGAGGGTCATAGTCCATTCAACATTTTCTCCGGACATCGGTCCACCATAAAGGTACTGCCCATTGATCTCCCCATTAAAATCATCACCAAAAATATATTCGTCCTTATCGCTTTTTACCTTGACTTCGAATTGTGCCGGACGGTAAGCTTCTACCCTGAATGAGCCATAGAATTTCCTGTCCATGTCGATAAGATCAGCGACAATTTCGTACCAACCAGTTGGTGCATCCGCAGGGATCGGGAGTCGGATATCGAAAGAACCGTAATTAGATGTGGCGAGTGTCTTATTATAGATCTCTTCATTACGGGAATTGAAGATCGTCAGGTCAATACTTTTGACACTATTTGATATGCGCCACTTACCCTTGTATTTTTCGCGGAGGATACCTTTTATGTACACATCCTCACCGGATTTATATAGACCTCTTTCAGTGAAAATATATGCCTGGTATTGTTCTGGTTCAGGGCTCCAATCATATGAAATGCCAAAATCATAGGGGTAGACGCCAGTACCTTCATCTGAGGCAATAAATGTTTCATCACCGCCTTTTTTAGCAAAGACCCATATTCTAGGTTTGCTCCAACGGTTTTCCGCGATCATTCCCAATCGCTTCCAGCCCGGTGTTTCTACGATGCCGTCGGCGTCAGTTTTTCCCTGCCACAGGATCCGATTTTTGTCGTCACGCAACTCAACATAAGCATTTTCAACGGGTTTTGCATCTTTAAGCGTCGTAACCCAGATAAGGTTATTCTCGGATGCGAATTTTCCAGATATCCCGATGTTCGTGATCTGCAATAGACCACGGTAATAACGGCGACCATAGCGGAGTACTTCGCCGGCGTCAATCTCAAAGAAAACATAGCCAGTATTATTCAGCTGGAGAACATCACTGAGTTCGAGCGGTTTTGTTATTTTGATATTTCTTTCACCATTGATCGTCCAATTTTCATCGATATCATAGTCGAAAATAGGATCATATTTACTCCAGCTATAAAAAACACCGTTGCTCAATAGCGTTGGAATTACCTCATTTCGTTCGAGCAAAGCCATCTTTTTTCGTATTCGATTTACATTGGTGATCGTTATTGGATGGCGTTTTTCTGAATAGGATTCAACTATTCCGCGTCCTGTAGCAAGACTGATTTGCGGGTCGTAATCTGTGGTTTTAAAAGAAACATTGATTTCTTCGCCGAGTTTATTACCAAAGCGATCGCTCAGTTCTTTATCGATAGTAACTTTATATTTGGTGTCGGGTTTAAGATCAAGATAGACACATAGTCTTGTTGAAGAGTGTGTCCAATTTTTATAATGATCAGGTATTTTTACATCTGGACTGAACTTGATATGCTCGATGAAATCTTGATAAATGACCGGGTTGCTGAATTCAAAGCACACTGATTCCTGAGGATTTTGTACGGAATTATCAAGATCAACAAATCTGAAATAGTTAAAAGTATAAAAAACAACGCTGCGTTCTGTATCCATACCGTGAGCACCAAGTGCTCCTGGTAATCCCTCGAGCAATTTAACCATTACCTTGCTTTCAATGGGCAAGTTATTATTTGGATCGACGACTATCGTTCTCTCTGGTTTCCAGTATGAGCCGACTTCCTCTTCTTCTTCTTTACTCATGCTGCGTGCCTTGAAAGATGCCGGTTTTTCAAAACCTTTATCATCACGCACGAGTAATTTAATAAAAGGTTTTGCTTTATCCGGGGACATCGGTTGATTGAAGAGGAGGTATATTTTGTGGTCCAATTCGATCCACTGTTGATCATGATATGGTTTCGAAGTATTAAGGCGCGGTCGAGCAGTAGTGAATTGCCAGGAGTAGTCTTGTTTGAGGCTGGTATTGGTAAGGGATTTTGTCCCCCTGGGTACTGTGCAGACATATTTGGTTCCGCCGACTAATGGTTCATCCGGGATAAAAAACAGGGTGGAAGTTCCGCGCCATCGAAATCTTCCTTTGATTTCCGGCAAGATCCGCAGCGGGCCGCGTTTCTCGAATTCGGGGACGCCTTCGAGCGGCACCATCGGCTGGTTGAAAGAAACAAGGATTTCAGTGACTTCACTGAGTCCCTCAGTCCCGCCTTCTGGTGTAACGTAAAGCACTTCGACATCTCTTTTTTGTCCTTCAGGTATTTCAAAACCAGCTTGAGAGGTTTTCTTTTTCTGACATGATAATGTGAATGCTATAAATATTGATATGAACAATATAAATGATTTTTTCATACTACCTCCATTGGTTAGTGTAACGAAAAAATGCATCAAGTCAACA
>Ga0307445_10000053_pt1 | contig 46013 bp, 51 predicted proteins | sample SalMarSW160330MG_FD_202147 | JGI IMG/M metagenome (GOLD analysis project Ga0307445, IMG submission 202147) | Salt marsh sediment microbial communities from the Plum Island Ecosystem LTER, Massachusetts, United States - SW1603-30 | ecosystem: Environmental > Aquatic > Marine > Intertidal zone >... | reverse complement strand
TGACGGGCCTTGTTTTTTTGATTCTTGGCGGTTTTTTTTCCACAGGGCCAGGTTCGATCACGATCACCAGGCTTTCGTGCACATATCCGGAGACGACGGTTTCCTGTTTTGTCGTGATTTGCACGGTGAACCAGTTTTCTATTTTTTCTCTGGCGTTCAAAATCGTTCCCTGAGGAACTTGACGGATGATGATGCTGGAAATATCGGGTTCTAAGCGGATGTTCGCCTGATCGGCGACGACCTTGAGCTTGAAGATAGTTTCTTGACCCAAAGCCTTTTGAATGGGCGTGAAAAGGAGGATCAAAAAAAGGGATAAATAAGCTACCCTCTCTTTTTTTGACGGCGATTCTCTCAGGTGATTCACCTCATTTTGATTATAGAAGAGGGCCTGAAAGCTGTCAAGGAACAGGGCTCGCTCTTTCTCGATGGCTTCAAAACAAGCTTAAAACTTCGACAAAATATATGGCTGGTGATATGAGAATTTTAGAATCACAGTTGCGTCGTTTGCTGTATAGGGTATAATATCCATAAACACAAAAAGGAAAAAAGACATGAAAAGAAGGTCTTTAGCTTGCACGTTTTTTAAAATCCTGGCCCTTTCTCTTTTTATGATATCGAATCTTGGTCTTCTTCTTGCAGAGGATGGACCGAGGGTGAAGTTTCAGGAAGAGAAGTGGGATTTTGGCAAATTGAAAGAGGGACAGGTCAAAACCCATGTGTTCGTTTTCGATAACACCGGAGATTCCCCCCTGCTTATCAAGAGAGTGAGAACCTCCTGTGGCTGTGCGGCCGCACTGATCTCGGATAAAAATGTCGATCCCGGCAAAAAGGGAGAGTTGAAGGTCACTTTCAACTCTCGAGGTTATGAGGGGAATATCGCCAAATATGTGTATGTCGAAACGAACGACCAGAGCCAACCTGTAAAGCAGTTGCAGATTTCTGCCACGATCGAAATCCCTCCTCAGCCACGAATCGATCTCGACCGATACAGCGTCGATTCCGGATTGATTCTCGAGGGAGAGCCAATTCCGGCAAAAGCTCTCATCAAGAACAGAGGGGAAAGAGAGCTCAGTATCTCGTTCTCTCATAGGGATGCGACATATCTTTATCAAGGGAAGCCTATCGTTTCTGAACTCCGTATCGCGGCTGGAAAAGAGGCTGAGGTTGAGATCAAAATACCTCCTCGGCCCAAAATAGGCCTGATCAGAGAATATATTTTGTTGAAGTCCAATGACACACGCCGACCGAATCTTTCTTTGTATGTTAGCGGTTACATCGTCTCCAAAAAACAGCTAAAAGAGTTATTCGAAAAATACGAAAAAATTGTAAGGGAATGATTTTTTTTGCCAACTTTTTGATCGCCGTCTCTAAAATACTTGATATAGTCTTGATGATTTCCATGTGGGTTTTGATCTTTCGAGTTGCTCTTTCTTGGGTGCGAATTCCTTCGCTTTATTCTGTTTCTGTTATCCTCTATCATTTGACAGAGCCGATCCTGAAACCTGTGCGAAGATTTGTTCCCCCTCACAAATTCGGAGGGATCGACTTGAGTCCGATGATAGTCATTCTCCTCCTCGTGTTTTTCGACATTTTCCTCATCCGATCGCTCTCTCTTTATGCCCATCAAATTTTGAGAGAACACACTTTGATGTTTTGATTGTCAGTAAAAGAACAGATGAGCTCTGATAAAAACATCTGCTTGAATGTGAAAGTTCAGCCTCGGGCAAGCCACCAAGGAGTGCAGAAAATCGGAGAGAGGGAGTACAAGGTTCGTGTCCTCTCTTCTCCCTCGGATGGAAAGGCCAATAGAGAAGTGATCTCTGTCCTTGCCTCCCATTTTCATCTCCCTTTATCTCGAGTAAAGATTTTAAGGGGACAAAAATCGCGGAAAAAGGTTGTGGTTCTTGAGTATTGAATGGTCTAAAGACTAGGAAGGATAGGTTACGGGATGGATATCTACAATCTTGTCAGTTTCTTCGGGATTTTTGCATTGGCTTTTTTCGCTTGGGTTTGCTCCGAGAATAGAAGAACTGTCAATTGGAGGGTCGTTTTTTGGGGCATAGGGCTACAGATATTTTTTGCTTTTTTTATTTTCGTTGTCCCTGTGGGATCAAAATTTTTTCTTGTGGTGAATAATGTTGTGCTTGGAATCTTGGATACCGCGACCGAAGGGACCAAGTTCCTGTTTGGCCGGTTGGCTCTTCCTGTGGGCGCAACGAATGAATATGGAGAGACTTCCCTCGGGAACTTCCTCGCTTTCCAAGGATTGCCCACGATCATTTTTTTTGCTGCACTCGTGGGAGCCTTGTATTATTTGAAAATCATGCCTCTTATTATCAGAGGCTTTGCGTTTGTGTTCACCAAATTGATGAGGATAAGCGGGGCCGAGGCTCTTTGTGCCTCGAGCAACATTTTTGTGGGAGCCGAATCTGCATTGGTGGTCAAACCCCATCTTGCGGAAATGACGCGTTCTGAGCTGACGACGATCCTGGCTGCGGCGATGGGGACCATCGCTTCCACTGTTTTAGCCATATATGTAATGTTTCTTAATGCGCAGCTTCCTACCATTGCAGGACACTTGATTTCTGCGTCCTTCCTCTCTGCTCCTGCGGCTGTGGTCATGGCCAAACTCATCGTTCCGGAGACAGAGATCCCCACAACTCTGGGATTGAACATCAAGCCTCATTACGAAAAAGAAGACAACCTGATCATGGCGGTGGTAAACGGAGCCTGGAGTGGACTCAGGCTTCTAGGAGGGATCATCGTTTTGTTGATCGCTTTTCTCGGGATTTTGGCCTTGCTGGATCTCCTGTTTGGCGTATGTGGTGGTGTTGTGAATAAATGGTTTAACCTGAACTTCGATTGGTCTTTCAAATCCATCCTCGGTTATGTGGCCTATCCATTTACTCTTATTATCGGTGTTCCTCCTTCGGATGCCTTTGAGGTGGCCCAGCTGATAGGAGAGCGGACTGTGGCGACTGAGGTCGTATCCTACCAACACCTCGCTCTGCTGATAGAGCAAGGGAAACTTTTGCATCCTCGATCGGCGATCATCGCATCCTATGCCCTTTGCGGGTTCGCTCATATTGCCTCTCTGGCCATTTTTGTGGGAGGGATCGGAGCTCTTGTTCCAGAAAAATACAAAGACTTAACGCGGGTCGCTTTTAAGGCTCTGTTGGCTGCTACGCTTGCCTGTTTGATGACAGGTGCAGTCGCTGGGCTCTTTTACTCTCATGGCTCCATTCTCCTCGGAAAGTGATTGTTCTTGTGTTTTTCATTTTTCCTGTTAAAATAGGCGTAATCTTTGAGATCGAGCGCTTTATTAGGAGATAAAAATGGCAAAATTTATAAAAAAAATTCTTTGGTCGACAGATTTTTCCGACGAAGGGCAGGAGGCTTTGCTCTATGCCGATGCTTTTGCCAAGGCATTCAAGGCCGATATCGTTGCCCTCCATGTTATTCCAGACATCTCTCCGGCATTGTATGATGCGGCAATTGTCGTGCAAGGGGAGTTGGCCAAAAGAGTGGCCTTTGTGAAGGCACAAACACATGAAAAGTTCGATGCTCTGAAAAAGGCCAAAAACCTGGAGTTCAAGGCTCTCATCAAAGAAGGAAATGCGGCCAAAAAAATCATACAGACAGCTGAAGAGGAAAAGGTTGATTTGATCGTTTTGGGCAGGAGAGGCATGTCTGCGATCGAGAAGTTGTTCATCGGCAGCGTGGCCAATCAGGTTCTGCGAAGTTCTTCTGTTCCTGTGCTTCTGACTAAGAAGAAAACGGGCAAACCCAAGTTCAAGAAAATACTGGTCCCGACCGATTTTTCTGAACAGGAGGAGGTCGAGAGAGATTTTGCTTGGAAATTAGCCAAGGGATTCGATTCAAAATTGACATTGCTCCATGTTCTGGAACTGCATGATTATGAATTCACTCCTCGCGCACTGGATGAAATGTTCGATGCCGTAGAGAAACGGCTGAAACAGAGAGAAAAAAAGGAAAAAGAGGATATCCCCGTATCCGAGGATGTGTATCGAGCGATCAATGCAGCGGTTGGCATAGTGGATTATGCCGAAACGCATAAATTCGACATGATCGTGATTTCCACCTGTGTCCAAAGCAAGATCGAACGATTCTTTTTGGGGAGCACGACAGAAAAAGTGATCTCTTATACCCATATCCCCGTTTTTGCTATCCCTCCTTCTTCCTGTGCGCAATAAAATTGGAACAAGAGCTGAAGTATTGGATTGCCCTCAATTTTATCCTCTCCGATAGCCTGAGATCAGCAAGATTAGTCATCCAGAATTTTCCTTCTGTGCGGGATGTTTTTCACGCCTCGAAGAATGATCTGCTGGCGATAGGACTGGATAAAGAGGTCGCAGATGCCTTGTCTTCTCCAGGCCTGTTGGATAGAGCCAGCGAGGAGATCGGCCGGTTAGAAAAAAAGGGATATTCGGTTTTTACGATCGAGGACAAACGGTATCCCAAACAGTTGAGAGAAATTTCCGATCCTCCGCTCGTCTTGTATTATGCAGGAAATATCGATGTATTGGGTGAACCATCCGTATCCATTGTCGGGGCGAGGAGGCCCACACCCTATGGAAGAGCGGTCGCTGAAAGGTTGGCCTATGATCTTGCGACTAAAGGATTGGTCGTGATCAGTGGATTGGCCCGTGGAATCGATTCCATCTCCCATTGGGGAGCGTTGAGAGGAGGAAAAACGATAGCTGTGCTCGGCTCCGGCCTGGAGAGGATTTATCCCAAAGAAAATCAGCCCTTGTTCAAGAAAATCATCGAGAATGGATTGGTCCTCTCGGAATACTCGCTGAAAGCGCCACCGTTAAAATATCATTTTCCCTGCAGGAACAGGATAATCAGCGGGCTCTCGATCGGAGTCGTCGTTGTCGAGGGCACGAAAAGGAGCGGATCGCTCATAACGGCTCGATTGGCCTTGGATGAGAACAGAGAGGTGATGGCTGTACCCGGCAACATTACTTCAGAATTGAGCCGAGGCACGAATTGGTTGTTACAAGAGGGGGCTAAGCTTGTGAGTGACTGGAAAGATGTGGTGGAGGAATTTCCCTCTCCGTTGAAGGAAGAGATTTTTTCCAAGGAGAAAAAGGAGACAAGAGAACCACCCTCACTCGACAGAGAAGAAAAAAAAATATTTGATCTCCTTTTTCCAGACAAGTTAACATCTGTGGATGCTCTTGTCGAGCAAACCAATCTCTCGGTTTCTGAAATTCTGTGTATCATGTTGAATTTGGAGATCAAAGATTTGGTTACGCAGAGACCGGGTAAATTTTATCAAAGGAAGTTGTGATGGCAAAGCAATTGGTAATAGTGGAGTCGCCGGCCAAAGCGAAAACCATTAACCGTTACTTGGGTGAAGGATATTTGGTAAAGGCTTCTATGGGACATATCCGTGATCTGCCCAAAAAAAAGCTCGGGATCGATGTCGAACATGATTTTCTTCCTGAATACATTGTCATCCCAGAAAGAGAACCACTCGTGAAGGACCTTCAAAAGGTGGCTAGGGAAGCCGAGTCGATCCTTCTTGCAGCAGATCCCGATAGGGAGGGAGAGGCCATCTGCTGGCACCTGTCCCAGATCCTCGAGAAATACAACAGCAACATCTACCGGGTCCTGACGCATGAGATTACCCAGAAGGCTGTCAAAGAGGCATTCCAGAATCGGGCCAGCCTTGACCAGGACAAGATCAATGCACAACAAACACGGCGTTTGTTGGATCGACTGGTCGGGTATCGCATCAGTCCTCTTCTCTGGGAAAAAGTTGGACGAGGACTGAGCGCCGGTCGGGTACAATCCATCGCTTTGCGTTTGATCTGCGAAAGAGAAAAGGAGATCAAGGATTTTAAGCCTGAGGAATACTGGGCTATCTCTGCCCATCTCGAGGCTTCGGAACCTCCATCATTCAAAGCGAACTTAGCCAAAATCGATGGGAAAAAGGTGAAGGTCAAGAATGAGAAAAGCGCCTCTGCCATAGTCAAAGAGCTTTGGGATCTTCCTTTTATTCTCAAAAACATCCTGATTAAAAAGAAAAAAAAGAATCCGCCTCCCCCCTATATCACGAGCACGCTCCAACAGGATGGATTCCGCCTTCTCCGGTTTCCGGTCAGGAAAACGATGTCGGTGGCCCAGAAGCTTTATGAAGGTTTAGAAATCGGGGATAGGGGATTGACCGGATTGATAACCTATATGCGAACAGACTCTGTGCGGGTCTCTGACGAAGCGGTGCAATCGTCAAGAAAATTCATCAAAAACAACTTCCCTTCTGAATACTTAATGAGCAAACCTAGATCTTACAAAAATAAAAGAAAAGCACAAGATGCTCATGAGGCTATTCGTCCCACCTCCTTTGACCTTCCACCTGAAGCGGTTAAAACCTATTTGAAGAAGGAGGAATTCGACTTGTATCGTTTGATCTGGAACAGATTTGTCGCCACCCAGATGAGTTCGGCTCTGATAGAAGAAACAGAATTTCAGATCGAGGCATCCCCATACTTGTTCGTGGTCAAAGGGGAGGTCATCGAATTCGACGGCTATCTTGCACTTTATCCCAAATCGAGCAAGGAAGAGGATGTTCTTCCAAAAGCTCGAGAGGGGGAAAAACTGAAATTGCTGGATATCGAATCCAAACAAAACTTCACCCAGCCGCCTCCAAGATACACAGAGGGTAGCCTGGTCAAAGAATTGGAAGCGAAGGGAATCGGGCGTCCAAGCACCTATGCACCGATCATATCCACTCTTCAAGGCCGTGTTTATGTTTTCAAGGAAAAAGGGAAGTTCATTCCCTCTGACCTCGGATTGTTCGTCACCGAGTATCTGATCAAGAATTTTCCGGACCTGATGGATTTTGAGTTTACAGCCCGTTTAGAGGCAGAACTCGACCTCATAAGCGAAGGCAAACAGGAATGGTTGGCCTGTTTGAAGTCTTATTATGTCCTTCTGGAAAAGGACTTGACGGAAGCGATGAAGGGAGAAAGCATCAAAAAGGATGGCATCCCTATGGAGGAGAATTGTCCGGAATGCGGTAAACCTCTGGTGATAAAAGAAGGAAAATTTGGAAGGTTTCGAGCCTGTTCAGGATATCCAGAATGTCGTTTTAAGGAGAGCTTGGTTAAAAAAGAAGTCAAACCTCTGGATGAAACCTGTCCGGAGTGCGGATCCCAGATGGTCATGCGGAGTGGAAAATACGGCACATTTGCAGCCTGTTCAAACTATCCTAAGTGCAAGTACATCAAAAAGGAAAAAAAAGACACAGGGATTTCTTGTCCCCTCGAGTGCGAGGGAACGCTGATAAGAAGGAAAACACGAAAAGGCAAGATTTTTTATGGCTGCAGCGAGTTTCCAAAATGCAAATTCGCTTCCTGGGACGAACCAATACCCCAGCCATGTCCGGAGTGCGGAAGACACTTCGTTCTAATAAGAAATTCCCTCAAAGGAAAATCGCATCTTTACTGTAGCGATGAAAAATGCAGCTTCAAAGAAACCATAGAGGATGGAGAGGAATAGGGTGATACCATGTTCACCAAAGAATTGGAAGGCTTTATCGCTTATCTGAAGCATGAAAAGAATGCCTCTCCCCATACCATAGCCAACTATAGAGGGGATCTCCTTCAACTTTCCCGATATCTGGAAGAGAGGAAAATGAAACTGCAGGACATCGATAATATAGTCTTACGGGGATTCCTAGCCGTTTTGTATGATAGGGGGGGGAAAAAGTCCACGGTGGGAAGGAAATTGGCAGCTGTCCGTTCATTTTTTCAGTTTTGTGTGAGAAAACGCTGGATGGATGATAATCCTGCCAAGGTAGTCTCTACACCCAAGCAAGATAAACCCGTTCCTTCATTCCTCTCGGAAGAAGAGATGCAAGAGTTTTTGGATTTGCCCCGAACAGCCAAACCTCTGGACAAGAGAGATAAGGCGATTTTGGAACTTCTTTACGCCACAGGGATCCGTGTCAGCGAACTGGTAGGAATCTGCCTCGACGATGTGAAATATACCGAGAGGTTGATTCGCATAAGAGGCAAGGGCAAAAAAGAGCGTTTGGTGCCGTTCGGCAGAATGGCAGAAGAAAGCCTTCGCTCTTATCTTCGGGTAAGACCTTTGATAAACAAGGGCCATACGGAAGAGACCACATTGTTTCTCAATTATCGGGGTCAAAAACTTTCATCGAGGTCCGTGGAGCGGACAGTAGACAAAACCATCCGGCGTTCAGCTGTGCGGAGGAAGATAAGTCCCCATTCCCTTCGGCATTCCTTTGCCTCCCACTTGCTGAGCAGAGGTGCGGATCTTCGAGTAATCCAAGAGCTCCTCGGTCACGAAAGTTTGGCTACGACACAAAAATACACTCATCTTGACCTCAAGCATCTTTTGGAAGTTTATCGAAAGAGCCATCCCCGGTCCTAGGGAACCCTTTCCTTCCATTTTTTGTAAACAAGGGTTGTCAGCAGATCCATTAGGGTGTCAACCTCAGGGCACTCTCAAACATGTCCTACTAGCATATAAGATATTGAAATAAATAGAATTAAACCATCCATTAGTTTGGTCCAGTAATTGCATATAGCAAGACCGAAAGGAGGTAACATGAAAAATTTCGTGGTGAAAGGATTCGTTTTTCCCTTGGTCTTGGCTTTTGCTTTTATGTCTGTGATGGCAGTCCTGTCTTATTCAGAGGACACCCCTGTGAAGAAAATCAACATCAATGCAGCCTCTGTGAAAGAACTCCAAAAACTCCCTCAGATCGGGGCGGTAGTAGCCCAAAGGATCGTCGACTATCGAGAAAAAAATGGAAAGTTTTCCAAAATTGAAGAGATCATGAAGGTCAAAGGGATAGGAGAAAAGATGTTTTTGAAGATCAAGCCCCTTATCACGGCAGAATAAGAATCCAGGACAAAGAAAAAACGGGAGGGGAAGAAGGGATTCACACCCCTTCTTCCCCTCATCCTTCAGTGTCGGGCGGGGTGGATTGGTCAGGTTAGGTATTCGAGGAGGAATGCGCATAATTTATCCAAAGCACGTCCACGATGGCTGACAACATTTTTTTGATCAGGAGATAGTTCAGCGAAAGTTTTGCCCAAGGGAGGATAAAAAAATATGGGATCGTAACCGAACCCCTCATTACCCTTTTTTTCCGATGTGATAATTCCATCGGCGCGTTCTTGGATTTCGGTGATGATCTGTCCGCTTTGGGACAAGACCATGCAAGAGATAAAGCGGGCCTTCCTTTTTTCAGTTGGAATTCTGTCCAAGAGTCGGAGAACTTTCTGAAGGTTGTCTTCATCGGATGCGTCTGGACCGGCAAAACGGGCGGAGTAAACTCCTGGTCCGCCGTTGAGATAGTCTATTTCGATACCAGAATCTTCTGCAAGCGTCAGATATTTCCAATAACGGCTATAATACAGGCTTTTCCCGCGAGCATTTTCTAAAAAGGTCATCCCTTCCTCTTCAAACACTTGGGTCAGTTGGATATCTTTGAGAGAAAAAATTCCTAGCGGAAGGCTTTTCAATCGGGCCTTGAGTTCCTTTATTTTGCCTTGATTTGTCGTTGCAAGAAGAAGGCCTTCTTCAGTCAATCTTTATCTCGAGGATTCCTTCCAGGTTAAGGAGACTCCATTTGAATTTTTGTTCCTTATCTTCTGCAGCAGGAAAGGAAAAATCGATGGTGTAAATATTCCCCTCTTCTTTATGAGAGATCTCCTTGAATTTGATGCCTTCGTGCACGGCTAGCTTTTTTATATTGAGCAGAATATCTCTGGAATACTTGGTCTTGAGATGATAGTGATAAAGTGCGCGTTTCAAATATTGTGTTTCCATCTGGCGAAATATGACCAGCGTAAGAATGATGATCCCTGTGAATATGATGGCTATCAAATAATAGCCTCCACCGATCACCAATCCAAGACCTGCCACTGCCCATAGAGTAGCCGCTGAAGTCAAACCGATAACGATTCCCTTCGCTTGGATGATCGTTCCGGCTCCGATAAAACCGATCCCGGTGATGACACCTGCAGCGATCCGCATCATATCGCTGCTGCTTGCCTCTTTTCCCTGCAAAACAAGTTGAGAGAAGATCATCATCATGGTCGCACCCAAACAGATCAAAATGTTCGTGCGGAATCCTGCCGGTTTTTGGCTTGATTCTCTTTCAAAGCCTATCAGTCCTCCAAGGGCAACGGCCAAGATGAGCTTAAGTGTTATTTCTGCAATATCCATTATTTATTCCAGAGTTTAATATGCTTGTAATTTACCACAACTCCAATGCGTAAAACAAGATTGAATAAGGGGAGACTACTGACCGATCGCATCGATGAAGTAGGAGAGGCAAAAAAGGCAGGTGAGGAAAATGGTGTAGAGCGAGAATCTGATATGTTTGAGCAACGTTTCCGGTTCTTCCATGGCTTCTTTTTCCTTGAGCGTTTTCCAGACAATCAGGCAAAAGTAAAAAAAGACCAGCGGAGAAAAATAGAAAAAAGATTGAAGCTTGTACGTGTACGCAAACAGGAAATAGCCGATAAAAAAGAAAATGATGCTGAGGACGATCCCGAATGTCAGAGTTTTGGTCGTGTACTTGCTGAGGGATGATCTGTAATTTTCCGCTTTTTCTTTGAGAAGGCGGAATTCCGATAGCCGTTTGGATATCATCAGAAAATTTCCGAAAATCCACCAACTCATCAACAGAGAAAGGGGAGGGAATAGATGGGGAGAGGAAAAGGCGAACCAACCGATCAGGAATCGGATAGGGTTATTGACAGATTCGGATATGGAATCCAGAAAAGGAATGTCCTTTGTTCGGATTGGTTTTATGTTGTACATAAATCCGGCAAAAAGAAGCGCGAGAAGCGAGAGAAAAAAAGGGAAAGAGAAAAACAAGAATGCGAGGACAAGGCTGGCAAAGCTGAGCAAGATCCCATACAGAAGAAAGGGGAATTTTTTGATCTCCCCCTTCACCAAAGGCCGGTTGCGCTTGGATGGATGGTGAACATCGAAGGGAGCATCGGCTATTTCATTTATGATGTAATTGGCCGTGGAAATGGCCCATGTGAGGAGAAAGGTCACCAGGGACTTCCCGATAAACGATAAAACCGGAGTGGACGATATCTCCGCACGATACAAAAAAAAGAATGCCCCGACTCCGGAAAAAATGGCCAGACTCCGCGGCCACCTTTCCAGCCGCATAGCTCTGAAATAAGGATTCATTTTACTTATCTATTGTTGCGTAAATTTCGAAAGAATCTTGGAGGGCCAATTTTATCGGAATTTTCTTGAATAAAGAAGCAAAAAAATGATTTTTTAGAAATATACGAAAACCTGGTCTCCGGGAAAGCAGATAGTGCAGACTGAATGTCCAGGAATATTTGCGCATCTTTGTAATACGAAAACCTGCTCTTTGCATCAGCAACTGCAGGCTCTTTTTGGAAAAATACCCTAAGTGGCCGGGCCTGTAATGCCACCATTTTTGCCCCATGATTCGTGCAGTCAAGCTGTCAATGTCCGGTGTGACAACACAGAGGGTTCCTCCAGGCAACAGGATTTTCTGCGCCAAGGAGATGGCCTCGAAGGGATGGGGAATGTGTTCGAGAAAATCCACCATCGAGACAACCGTGTATTTTTTTGCTTGCAAAGGAGCGGTTTCGAAAGCTCCTTCGAGGATGTCCAAACCATATTTTTCTCGGGCGAAACGGACAGCCCAAGCGCTGGGTTCGACACCTTCCACATTCCATCCCTTTTTGCGAGAAATATCCATCAGAATACCGGTTGCCGCACCGACATCGAGCAGGAGCCCACGTTCCGGATGGATTTTATCCAGCCTTCTGAGGATCCTCTCGAAGTTTTTTGACCGTCCCCGAGCTTCCTCCTGATAAAGAGGGTCTTCGGCTTCACTGTAAAGGGATTGGATGAATTCCGGAGAAGGAAAGGGATTGGCAAAGATATGGGAGCAATTGTCGCATCGGCTGAGCTCCCAGATTTTCCCGTAATCGCTGTCCGTGATCAAGATGTGGTCTTTGCTCAAACTGGAGACATCGAGGGAACCTTTTTTATGAAGAGATAAAGAGGAACTGGAGCATACCGGGCATGTCTTGAAATGTTCGAACTTATTCAGCCTTTTTCCTCCTCTATTTGTCAGTAAGTAACACTCCCAAAAGCGAATGTCAAACGGATGAATCAGGGGTCTTCAGAGCTCCAATTCCATTTTTTCTAGGAGAAGTTCTGTTCCCGTAAGCGTTTTCAGATCTTGCGACCCGCAATCAGGGCAGATGAATACAAAATCATCCTTTATCATGGTTTTAGTGCATGTTTTGCACTGGATTTTCAAAGGAACTTCTTCGATTTCTATCTTGGCATCGTGAGCGATGGTATTTTTTTTGTACATGTCGAACGCTGAGATCAAGAACTCGGGAACCACTCCCGAGAGTTTGCCGACTTGAAGCCTCACGGAAATGATCTTTTTCGATCCCTTTTCTGCTGCTTTTTCCTCCAAGAGTTCAAAGAGGCTGGCGATTATGGATAGTTCATGCATTCTGGTTGAGGAGTTTTTGTCGGGTAGAAATGAAGAATTCGATCAGTTCTTCGATCCCCAAGTCTTTCAAGGAAGATGTCAGAAAAATGTGGAGTTTGGGATTGATCTCCTGTGCTTCTTTTAGCGCCCGTTCGCTGTCGAAGGGCATCAAAGGAAGCAGGTCCGTTTTCGTGAGGATGAGGCAGTCCGAGGTGGTGAATGCCTTTGGGTATTTTTTCGGCTTGTCATCTCCCTCTGGAACAGACAGCAGGACACATCGGATATTTTCTCCGAGGTCATAACTTGCCGGACAGACGAGGTTCCCGACGTTTTCGATAAATAGGAAATCCAGATCCGGTGGAATTTCTGAAAACAGCTTGCCGATCATCTTGGCCTCCAGATGACAGGCCCCGCCCGTGATAATCTGCCATGCGGGAATGCCCTTTGCCCTTATCCTTTCCGCATCCCTTTCCGTTTCTATGTCCCCCTCTATCACAGCCATCCTGTACTTGGGTTTCAAGTGCTCTGCGATGCGTTCGAGAAGAGTTGTCTTTCCTGCTCCTGGAGAACTCATGAGATTTATGGTTAAAATCCCCTTTTGGGTCAGTTGTTCACGAATATCCGAAGCGATTTTTTTGTTCGAGCCCAGAAGGTCCTCTAATACGAGAATTTCTTTCTTTTTCATTTTTTTTCCAATTCTATTTCGGTGTGCAGTTCCATGATTATACAACTTTTTCTTTTTCTTAGCGAAGGTTTTATAATTTGCCTAGCGTATTGACAAGCCAAAATATTTCCGCTATTATAGCCCGTAATTATAACTCATTCACTAGTTTACCTATAATTACAATAACTTTTATATTTTTGGTAAGTTTATGTGATGGCCTCATTCAAAGACATAGAAAAAATCCACTCTCTCCCACCCGAGCATATTTTTACAAAATTTCTAGTTATTCGGGGGATTTTTTTGGCAAAAGGAGATTAATCATGCAGCCTGAATCTTTAATCACTCCAGCCCATGATTGGCTGACCGAGGTGAATTTAAGTAGCGGTGAAAGCGCTTCATCCTGTTATCAGTGCAAAACATGTTCCAGTGGTTGCCCGGTTACTTTTGCTATGGATATCCTGCCACACCAGATAATCCACATGATTCGGATGGGACTCAAGGACGAAGTGCTCAAGAGTGCTTCCATTTGGATCTGCGCGTCTTGTGAAACCTGCACGACCCGTTGTCCCAACGACATCGACGTGGCCAAAATAATAGACACCATGAGGATGACCGCACGAAAATCAGGCGTGAAGTTGGGCGAGAAGCGGGCCGCCATTTTTCATAGTTCTGTACTCCAGTCTGTCAAGACCACTGGGAAGCTTTATGAACTGGGAATGATCGGGTTGTTCATGCTCAGAACGAGCGGTGACCTTATTTCTAACATCAAAAGCGGTGCCCTTATGGAGGACTTAAAGGTGGGGATGAAGCTGTTCCGGCATGGAAAACTCAAACTCATCCCCAAGTTCATCAAACGAAGAAAAGATATAAAAAAGTATTTTAAAAAACTCAAAAGAGGAGAAGGGGCGTGAAAGTTTCCTATTACCCAGGTTGTTCACTGCATAGCACTGGTTTAGAGTATGGAGAATCCACGGAGGAAGTTTGCCAGATACTCGATATTGAATTGGAAGAGCTTAAAGACTGGAACTGTTGCGGCGCCGGATCTGCCCATTGCACGGACGAGAGATTAGCCATCGAGCTTGCTACCCGCAATCTTTCTACAGCTGAGGAAGCTGGTCTGGATCTGGTGATTCCCTGTGCTGCCTGCTTTCAGAGATTCAAGGTTGCCGAAAAGCACATCATCGAGGAAAAGAAACCCGTCATCGATACTCCTTATCGAGGAAAAGTTCCCGTCAAGCATCTTCTTGACTTCCTATCCGAGGAAAACATTATCGAGACCATCAAAGGAAAAGTTGAAAAACCTCTAACCGGTCTCAAAGCGGTCTGCTACTATGGATGTCTCATCACCAGGCCTCCCGATGTCACGGATGCAAAAAAATACGACAATCCCGAGAATATGGATGATCTTCTCACTCTCTTGGGTGCGGAGACGTATTCGTGGTCCTATAAAACAGACTGTTGTGGGGGGAGCCTGATGCTTTCCCGCCCTGATATCGTAACCGCACTTTCAGGGAAGCTCATCCAGAAAGCGGAGGAAGCTGGAGCGGATTGTGTGGTCACTGCATGCCCCCTCTGCCAAGCCAATCTGGACACGAAGCAGGGGATGATGTCCAAGATTTGGGGGAGAAAAGTTCACTTCCCCACCTTTTATTTCACAGAGCTTTTGGGATTGGCCCTGGGCAGCCCGAAAGCTGATTCATGGCTAAAGAAGCATATCATCGATCCGCGTGATCTGTTGAAATCCAAAGGCCTTCTCTAGGCTAAAGGAGGGTATCTGAAAAATGTCGCTAAACACAGAAGAAAAGAAAAAAGTCGGTTCTGCCATGGTTCTTGGCGGTGGGATCGGAGGCATGCAGGCAGCCCTGGATATGGCAGAATCCGGAATAAAGGTTTATTTGGTTGAAAACAAATCTTCCATCGGTGGAGTGATGGCCCAGCTCGATAAGACTTTCCCGACCAACGACTGCGCAATGTGCACCATGGCCCCGCGGTTGGTTGAGATCGGAAGACATAAGGACATCGAGGTGATCACCTTTGCTGACATCGAAAGTATCCGAGGCAAGGCAGGGAATTTCGATGTAACGATTAACAAGAGGCCAAGGTACATCGATGAAGACAAATGCACAGGATGCGGGTCCTGTGTGAGCCATTGCCCCGTCCAGAACATCCTGTATATTACCCCGGAAAGAGACGAGATCGATATAACCGTCGAAGACATGAAAATCATGAACGACATCATCAAAGAATATGAATTGTCGGAAAGATCTCTTGTCTCCATCCTGCAAAAAACCAATAATACATACAACTATCTACCCGAGCAAGTTCTGAGATATGTGGCCGAGCAGCTTAATATGCCGCTGAGTGCTGTGTACAGGATCGCGACCTTTTACAACGCCTTCAGTTTGGAGCCCAGAGGCAAACATTTGATCACTGTCTGCCTGGGAACGGCCTGCCATGTCAAGGGAGCGGAAAGAGTCACACAAGCATTGGAGAGTGAACTGGGGATAGAAAGAGGGGAAACGACCCAAGACATGATGTTTTCTCTTGAGTCGGTTCGTTGCATCGGATGTTGTGGATTGGCTCCCGTTTTGAAGGTGGGAGAGGAAATTCACGGGCATATGGCGAAAAATAAGGTCCCCGAACTGCTAAGGAATTATGAAGGGGTTTAAAATTATTTTAATGGATAAAAACGATGCCAAAATTAAAAATTGAAGATTTGGAAAAAATCAGCCAGAGAGTCAAGAAGACCGTTTTATTACGAGATGGCGCCGGACGGGCCAAGGTTACAGTGCACATGGGAACCTGTGGGATTGCCGCCGGAGCTAGGAAGATCATGAACACATTGATGGAGGCGATTGCTGAAAAAGAGATCACGGATGTCATCTTGACCAGCTCGGGCTGTGCGGGTTTATGCAGCAAGGAACCGATGGCCACAGTCGAATTGAAGGACGAGGCCCCGGTCAAGTATGTGGATCTGACGCCGGAAAAAATCCGCAAAATTCTGGAAGAACATATTATCGGTGGAAAAATAGTCAAGGAATACGCCCTGGCTCAGGGCAGCGAAAGAGTCTCCTGATTGGTTTCAATATGTTTCATATAAATAGAGGGCAAATAGATTATGAACGAACTTAATACAGACAAATACAGATTGCATTTAATGCTTTGTGCGGGAACGGCCTGTGTATCTAATAAGTCTTTTAAAATTAAAGAGTTATTGGAAGAAGAACTAAAAAAACAGGGCTTGGAAAAGGAAGCCCTCGTTGTCATGACAGGCTGTAACGGGTTTTGTGCCGTGGGGCCGGTCATGGTTGTCATGCCCGATGGAATCTTCTATCAAGGCTTGACCGAAGAGATCATCCCTCATCTGGTCGAAGAGCACTTTTTAAAGGGCAGGCCTGTAAAAAAACTCATGTTCACTCCCTCGAAGGAGGGGCTGGCTATCCCCAAGATGATGGACATCGGCTTTTTCTCCCGCCAGACTTTGATCGCACTCCGGAACAGAGGCCTGATCGATCCCGAAGTCATCGATGAATATATCGCCAGAGATGGCTACAAAGCTTTGGCCAAAGCATTGTCCGAGATGACTCCAAATGAGATCGTCGAGGAGATTAAAAGATCTGGGCTAAGGGGCCGGGGTGGCGGAGGATTCCCGACAGGTATCAAGTGGGAATTGTGCCGCAAGGCTAAAGGGGATACCAAATACATCATCTGCAATGCCGACGAAGGAGACCCGGGGGCCTATATGGACCGCAGTATCGTCGAAGCCGACCCCCACTCTGTCCTGGAAGGCATGCTGATCGGAGCCAGAGCCATAGGCGCGAAAGAAGGGTATGTTTATATCCGGGCTGAATATCCGCTGGCCATGGAACGACTTAAACTGGCCATCGAGCAGGCCAAGGAATACGGGCTGCTTGGCAAAAATATATTCGACACGGATTTCAGTTTAGATATCCATATCAAGCAGGGTGCGGGGGCTTTTGTCTGTGGAGAAGAAACCTCTCTTATGGCATCCATAGAAGGCCGTCCTCCCGAACCGAGACAGAGACCCCCATATCCGGCCGAGTCGGGATTGTGGGGACAACCGACCAATATCAATAATGTTGAGACTTGGGCCACCGTTCCGGTCATCATAAACAGAGGATCGGACTGGTTTGCCGGTATCGGAACGGAAAGAAGCAAAGGAACGAAAGTCTTTTCCCTCGTCGGGAAGATCAACAACACGGGACTGGTGGAAGTCCCGATGGGTATCACTCTCCGAGAAATCATCTATGACATCGGGGGAGGAATCCCGAAGAATAAAAAATTCAAAGCCGTCCAGACGGGAGGGCCCTCTGGTGGTTGCATACCGGCCAGTTTGCTGGATCTGCCCGTCGATTATGAAAAACTGACGGAGGTCGGTTCGATCATGGGGTCGGGCGGGATGATCGTCATGGATGAGGAAACCTGCGTGGTGGATGTGGCCAAATATTTCCTCGAATTCACCAACGACGAATCCTGCGGGAAATGTGCTTCCTGCCGTGAAGGATCGGGCGCCCTGTATGATATACTGAAAAAAATATGCCAGGGAAGGGGTGAGGAGAGCGATCTCCAGCTTCTGGAAGATATAAGCAATGCGGTCAAAAATGGATCCATGTGTGGATTGGGACAGACCTTGCCCAATCCGGTCTTGAGCACTCTGAGATATTTTCGAGAAGAGTACATCGATCATATAAAATACAAAAGATGTCCTGCTCTTGTGTGCAAGAGCATCATATCTTCGGCCTGTCAGCACACTTGTCCCATAAAACAGGATGTCCCCAGTTATATAGGTTATTTAGCTCAGGGGAAATTCGAGGAAGCGGTGAGAATCGTTTTGAAGGAGAATCCCCTGCCTCTGGTGTGTGGGCGTGTCTGTGACAGTCCGTGTGAGAGGAAATGTGTTGCCGGTGAGTGGGATGATCCCATTGCCATCAAGTCCCTCAAGCGTTTCTTGGCCGACTATGAAATGAAGAATGATTTTGACCTGGGACTCAAGCCCAAACAGCAACGAGAAGAACAGATCGCGATCATTGGGTCAGGGCCGGGCGGATTGACCTGCGCCCACTACCTGGCTCTTGAAGGATATAGGGTCACCATTTTTGATAACCAGTCCGAGCCGGGTGGAATGCTGTATTGGGGTATTCCCGAATTCAGGATGCCCAGAGATGTCCTGAAATATGAGATTGACAGAATCAAGAGCCTCGGCGTGGAGATCAAATTGAACACGACCGTAGGAAAAGATCTTCCTCTGGAAAAATTGAAAGAGGACTACAAAGCGGTGTTCGTCGCCATAGGAGCTCAAAAGGGTCTCAAAATGAAAATACCCAACGAAGATTCCGAGGGTGTGGTCGATGCGGTCCAGTTCCTGCGAGACTTCAACGGCAGCGGCAAAGCCGAGATAGGAGACAAAGTTGTCGTTGTCGGGGGCGGCAATTCTGCCATCGACGCGGCCCGAGTCGCCAAACGATTGGGGAAGGATACGAGCATATATTACCGCAGAACAAAAACCGAGATGCCGGCTATAGAAAGTGAGGTCGAGGAAGCCCAGCTGGAGGGGATCGATATTCAATTCCTGGTGACACCGATCGAAGTCCTGTCCTCTAACGGCAAGATCGAAGGAATAAAGTGTATCCGCATGAAACTGGGTGATATGGATGAAAGCGGAAGAAGAAGACCTGTCCCCATCGAAGGATCTGAATTCAGTGTCAAAATCGATTCATTGATCTATGCCATAAGCCAGGAACCCGATGTCTCCCTGCTGGGTGAAAAGGATGGATTGAAAATTTCCAGATGGAGCACGATCGAAGTCAATCCCGAAACGCTCCTGACGGATGTGGAAGGGGTATTCGCGGGCGGAGATGTGGTGTCCGGACCTAACACCGTTACAGGGGCCATGGCTCATGGCAAGCTGGCGGCTCGGATGATAGATTGTTATGTACGCGGAGAAAAATTAGAACCCAAGTATGAGGTGACACGTGCCGCCGCGCAGGTCGAAACCGTTGAACTTACCGAAGAGGAAAGCGCAAACCTCAAACAACCAGAGATGCCCGCCATTCCCATTGAAGAAAGGATAACCAGCTTCAAAGAGGTGGAATTGGGATTCAGTGAAGCGGCCGCGATAGCCGAGGCAAAACGATGTCTTCGGTGTGACTTAGAAAAGAAGGAGTAACCAAATTGGTAAAGCTGACGATAAACGGTAAAACGGGAGAATTCCCAGAAGGCAAAATGCTTTTGGAATGTATCGAGAGCACCGGATTGAAGGTTCCCACTCTTTGCCATCATAAGGCTTTGCTTCCCTATGGAGCGTGCCGGCTGTGTTTGGTGGAAGTCACACAGGGGACCCGAAAATCCATCCAGGCATCCTGTACATATCCTGCTATCGAAGGTATATCCGTCCAAACGGATACCGAAGAAGTTGTCAAGACACGGAAGGTGATGGCAGAGCTCCTGATGGCCAGATGCCCGGACTCGAAGGCGATCCAAAATATGGCGGCAGAACTCGGTGTGACCGAAACACGGATCGAGAAGAAAAATGACGACTGTTTTCTTTGTGGTCTGTGTGTAAGAGTCTGTCATGAACGGATGGGCATAAATGCCATCAGTTTCTCAGGTCGGGGATCGAAAAGGGTCGCCGGGCCTCCTTTTGATGCCCTTTCCGACGTCTGCCAAACCTGCGGTGCCTGTGTATCTATCTGCCCGACAGAGCGGATCAAGTTAGATAAAGTCTCCACGCACAAGGTCGTTCCGATTCTCGATGAATACAATGAAGGCCTCATACAGAGATCGGCAGCCTATATCTCCTATCCGCAGGCCGTTCCCAACAAAGCGGCCATCGATGACAGATACTGTGCCCACATGCTCAAGGGCGAGTGCCAAATCTGCAAGGAATATTGCGAGGCCGATGCCATCGATTATGATCAGAAAGAGACAAAAGTCGATCTGAATGTCGGCGCTTTCGTTTTGGCTCCGGGATTTGAAATATTCGATGCCCGGATCAAAGAAGAGCTGGGATACGATCGCTATCCCAACGTGGTCACTTCAATTGAATTTGAAAGAATCCTGTCGACGACCGGGCCCTATCTAGGAGAAGTCTTGAGACCCAGCGATCAATCCCATCCCAAACGAGTGGGATTTATTCAATGTGTGGGCTCACGTGACTGTGAAAGAGACTACTGTTCTTCGGTCTGCTGTATGTACGCCACCAAAGAAGCCATTATCGCCAAGGAGCATGCCGGAAAAGATCTGGAATGTGATATCTTTTTTATGGACATGCGGGCCTACAGCAAGGGCTTTGAAGAGTATTATCAGCAGGGAAAAGCGCTGGGAATCAATTATATAAGATGTCGCCCGCCTTCGATCCGGGAAATCCCGGAAACGAAAAACCTTCTGGTTGAATATATGGACGAAAAGGACAAGAAGGTCTCCCGCGAATACGATCTAGTTGTCCTCTCTGTCGGGATGTTGCCGCCCGGTGCTGCCAAAGACCTTGCCGAAAAATTCGGCATCGAGTTGAATGAATTCAATTTCTGCCAAACGTCGATGTTTAAGCCAGTTGAATCCAGTCGCGATGGCGTATACGTAGCGGGACCGTTTACCGAGCCTAAGGATATTCCAGAGACTATCATGCAAGCTTCGGGTGCATCATCTAAAGTCCTGTCGCTTTTAAAAGAGGAAAAAGGCAGTTTGATCACTCAAAAGGAGTTTCCTCCTGAACTGGATATCTCGGGGCAAGAGCCGAGAATCGGCGTGTTTGTCTGTCACTGCGGTTCCAATATTGCCGCAGTGGTCAATGTTCCCGATGTGGTGGAATATGCAAAAACACTTCCCAATGTCGTGTTTGCGGACAATAACCTGTACACCTGTTCCAATGACACGCAGGAGATCATCAAGGAGGTTATCGAAGAGCACAAACTGAATCGTGTTGTCGTCGCCTCTTGCACACCGAGAACTCACGAGCCTCTATTCAGGAACACCATCCGTGAAGCCGGATTGAATCCGTATCTGTTCGAAATGGCCAACATCCGGGACCAGTGTTCCTGGGTGCACATGGCTGAACCCGAAAAGGCCACGGTCAAGTCAAGGGATTTGGTCCGAATGGCTGTTGCAAAAGCCAGGTTGTTGGAACCCTTGCAGAAAAGATATGTTCCGGTATTCAAATCTGCTCTAGTCATCGGTGGAGGTGCAGCCGGTATGTCTGCAGCCATCGAGCTTTCCGGTCAAGGCTACGACGTCTATCTTCTCGAAAAAGAAAAAGAGCTGGGCGGAAACTTGAAACATATCCGGTACTTGTTGAATAAAGAGGATCCACAGAAGGAATTAGAAACCCTAATCGATAAAGTGAAAAATGAAAAAAAGATCCATTTGTACACCGAAGCCAAAATCGAAAATATCGAAGGTTCTGTCGGAAATTTCAAAACCACGATTACAGTAAACGGAAAAAAAGAAGAGTTCGAACATGGGATCGTGATTGTGGCGACTGGGGCCAAAGAATATCAGGCCAAAGAATATATGTACGGCCAGGATGATAATGTTGTGACCCAGGTTGAACTGGAAGAGCGCCTGAAGCCCGGTGGAAAATGGTCGACTCCCTCCAACAATGGTTTTCCGAAAAATGTGGTGATGATACAGTGCGTTGGATCTCGAGACGAGGAAAGACCCTACTGTTCGAGAGTCTGTTGTTCGGAAGCCGTCAAAAATGCCTTGAAAATCAAAGAACTTTCCCCAGAAACCAATGTTTATGTCTTATACCGAGATGTGAGGACCTACGGATTTAGAGAGAAATACTACTCCGAAGCACGGAAGAAGAATGTCCTTTTTATCCGATATGATGAGGACAAGAAGCCCATCGTTTCTAAAAACGGCCAGGGATTAAAGGTGGGATTTTTTGACGAAACCCTGAAAAAGACGGTGGAGATTCCCGTCGATCTGGTTGTGCTGTCCACAGGAATCGTTGCCGATGAAGGGAATGAAACGCTCGCTCAATTTTTAAAAGTCCCCCTCAACCAGGATAAATTCTTCCTCGAAGCGCACATGAAACTTCGCCCGGTTGATTTCGCCGTGGATGGAGTCTTTTTATGTGGCTTAGCCCATTCGGCTAAAGCCATAGATGAAAGCATCATCCAGGCCCAGGCAACCGCCTCACGGGCAGCGACCATACTCTCGAAGGACTCCATAGAGCTGGAAGCGACGATATCAGAAGTGATAGACGAAAATTGCGATGGGTGTGCTTACTGTGTTGAACCATGCCCGTATAATGCTATCACTTTGCTCGAGTACATGAATAAAGGTTCGACAAAAAAGACAGTTGAGGTCAATCCAAGTGCGTGTAAGGGTTGTGGTTGCTGCATGGCAACCTGTCCCAAAAAAGGCATCATGGTGAAAGGATTTACGTTGGAACAACTGACCGCGCAGGTCGAAGCCGCCTTAGGAGTGTAATAATGAACGATGAATTCCAACCCTTGATAGTCAACTTTTGTTGCAACTGGTGTTCCTACACTGGAGCAGACTTAGCCGGTGTTTCCAGACTGCAATATCCTCCTAATATCAGGATAATTAGAGTGATGTGTTCCAGCATGGTACATCTCAACTTAATAATCGATGCACTGACAAAAGGAGCGGATGGTGTATTGGTCTGTGGCTGTCATATCGGCGATTGTCATTATGAAGACGGCAATGAAAAGACAAAAAAAAGAGCTGAAGCTCTCGGCATCATGTTGGAGGATTTTGGACTGGAAGAAGAGAGGTTCCGGTTGGAATGGATATCGGCATCCGAAGGCCCGAAATTTGCGCTGGTGATGAAAGAATTCACTGAGCAGATAAAAAAACTGGGGCCAAGCCCATACAAAATGTAAAATTTAGAGGGAGTTGCCTATGGCAGATTTATCCAAACTCATAGACGGAAAAAAATATATGTGGGATGGCGAAGTGTATGAGTCTGAAACACAAGCCCAAGAAACCAAAAAAAAATACGAAGATGATAATTTTGAAGTCCAGTTGATACAAGAAGAGAACCAGTATTTTGTGTATTCAAGAAAAGTCGTTAAAGAAATTGTTTTAGAAGGGGAGCCGCCAGCATAAAAAAACCTGCCCTCGGAATTTTCCCAGGACAGGTTTTTTATGGTTGGTATTGATTTTTTTAGTGATCCGTTCGAATCGGTTTTTGCTTCACTATTATATCGCTGGCTAATTTTTCCTGCAGTTTTTTCCTGTTCTCTTTCTGAATGGCTATTTGACGATCCACCTCATCCTGGATGGTTTGGTGAAGTTCGCAATTTTCACACTGGTAGATCTGTGAACAGGCCCTGGTTGAAATCTCTCCACTCATGGTGTATCTGCACTCGTTTCTCCCTGATTGAAAGGCCAGTTTGTCCAAGAAAGGTTTTATCCTCGGATCGCTGCTGAATTTTTCTTTGCTCATCATAGCTACGTGGAAATTACATGCATTCGAGCATTGATAGCCCAGCGTACATCTCCGCTTTGGGATGATGCCTGCTTGCATCCAGATGCAGGGGGCGATAATCTTGTCTTCGATAACCGGTTCTTCCACAGGAGGGGTTGGAACGATTTCAACTTCGAGGGTTTGCCGGATCAAAGTTTCTAGATAGCTCATCTCGAAGGGTTTTTGCAAATACTCGATAGCCCCTCTGCGCATGGCCTCTTTTTCCGTTTCTACCGAAGGGTATGCCGTGATGATGATAACCTTTGCATCCGGGTGCTTTGATTTGATTTCTTCCAACACCGAAAGCCCATCGCGGCCTGGCAGTCTCAGGTCGATAATCATGACACCATAATCGTTAAAATTATAATTTTCCAATGCCTTATCGCCATCAGTGGCGGTATCGACCTTGTGCCCCGTGTCCGAGAAATAGTCGACCAAAGCATCCCGCATGATTTCTTCGTCTTCTACAACCAACATATTTTCTTTTTTCATGATAACCTCCAAGTTATTATTTTTTTTCATTTTTGACATGAGACACTTGTATATGCAAATAGCGTGCCAGGATGATATATTACGAAGAAAGCCGGCTTAAAAAATCCATAAGTGGTTATTTTTAAATAGATTACATAGGGAAATGTAGTTGAGGCGAAAAGTATCGCTGGAAAAATAAGTGTATATTAAATGGACACTAGCCGTCTAAATTATTGACAGTTACGTTATATTTTTTTAGCTTGTTGTACAGGGTCATCCGGCGGATACCAAGAATATTAGAAGCCTTTGAAATGTTGCCTTTTGTTTCTTCCAGCACATTCAGGATATGATGTTTTGTTATGGCTTCGATAGTTTTTTCCTTTTGTATGGTAGGGTGAATTATGTCCTGGGGAAGTTCAGCCATGGTGATGGCGCTACTCTTAGATAGAATGACGCCATGTTCTACCATGTTCTCCAATTCTCTCACATTGCCGGGCCAAGAATAATTCAGCATAAATTCGATGACTCCGGAGGAGAATTTGACTATGTCCTTGCCATTTTCATCTGCATAACGTTTTAGAAAATGCTCTGCCAGCGGGAGGATATCCTCTCTTCTTTCTTTGAGCGGAGGGATATTAATGGTCACAACTTTTAGCCGGTAGTATAGATCTTCCCTGAACTTTCCTTCTAAGACCATGTTTCTTAAATCTTTATTTGTGGCGGTGATAACTCGAACATCGACAGGAATTTCCTCGTTGCTGCCGATCCTGGTAATCTTTCTTTCTTCCAGCGATCTCAAAAGATGGATCTGGGTATTGGTATTTATTTCACCGATCTCATCCAGGAATAAGGTCCCTTTGTCTGCCGCTTCGAACTTTCCCTTTTTTCGTTCGACTGCTCCGGTGAATGAACCTTTTTCATGGCCGAAAAGTTCGCTTTCCAGAAGACTTTCTGCAAGGGCTGCGCAACTGGTAGCGATGAATGGTTTGCTTCGGCGTTTGCTTTGATGGTGAATGGCCCGAGCGACTATTTCTTTCCCCGTTCCTGTTTCTCCGGCTATCAAAACGGTGGCATTGGTCGGAGCGATGGTTTTTATCAGTTCGAATATTTTCAACATCTTTGAGCTTTTGGCGATAATTCCTTCGAATCGAAATTTTTCCTTTATCTGCTGCCGGAGTGAAATATTTTCCTCGATCAAATCCTGATGTTCCACCAATTTTTCTATTATAAGTTCGACCTTTTCCGGGCAAAATGGCTTTTCGATGTAATCGAATGCTCCCTCTCTGATTGCCGTAGTGGCTGTCTGGATGGTCGCATGAGCCGTGATAATCACAGCGGCGAGGGTGGGATACATTCTTTTCGCCTCTTTCATCAGTTCGATGCCGTTCATACCAGGCATCACCAAATCCGCTAGCATGATGTTGAACTTTTTCTTTTTCAGTATTTCAAGCGCTTCTTCGGCTGATGCAGCGACGGTCACGTCATAGCCAACTCCATCCAGCCAATCATGGAGTGATTCTCTTACGATATCCTCGTCGTCGACGACAAGGATTTCATTCTTTTTTTTCATTCGAGACCTCCAGGTAGATCGAGAATGTCGTTCCCACATCTTGTTCACTCTCAACTTCAATTTTACCCTTATGTTTTCCGATTATCCCATGGACAACAGATAGCCCTAGGCCAACACCTTTGCCCTTTTCTTTTGTCGTGAAAAAAGGCGTGAAAAGTTTTTTCAGATTTTCCTTGGGAATACCGATTCCTGTATCCTTGATATCTATCCTGACTGTGTCTTTTCTTGTGTCTCCGACGATGGTGTTCTTGGCGACCGAAGTGGTGATCGCTAGGTTGCCTCCTTCAGGCATCGCTTGAATAGCGTTCAGGATTATGTTGATCAAAACCTGTTCGATTTTTTCGAAGTCTGCAAGAACTTGAGGGAGATCTAGATCAAAGTTTTTTTCCAGTCTGATATTTTCAAGGTTGATCTGATTTCTGACCAAAAGCAAGGCTGCATCGATGATCTTGTTAATGTCGTTGGGGCTTATGCTCGGATCGGATTGACGCGCGAATGTGAGAAGATTTCTTATGATGCGGGTCGTTCTGTCCAGCTCCTTTTCCATTTTTTGCAGTTGTTTCTCTGTCGATTCCTCCTGTATTTTTTTTTCTCTGTGTTTTTTCTGGAACAGTTTCACATAAACCATGATACCTGCCAGAGGATTGTTCACTTCGTGTACAACACTGGCCGCTAGCTGGCCTAGGGAGACCATCTTTTCTGATTGCAAAAGCTCTTCTTCTGCCTGCTTCCGTTTGGTGATGTCTTCTCCCGAGCTGAGAGTGCCAAAGATATGGCCGTTTTCATCTATGAGTGTCGTGTTGTGCCAGGCGATGATCCTTTCTTCTCCTGATTTGGTCATGATGATGTTTTCGTAGTCTTCGACTTCATCCTGCTCTCCGGCCATCACTTTTGTGAATGTCTTTTTTCTTTCTTCTCTGGCGTCTTCCGGAACGCATAAATCGAACCAGTTTTTACCGATGATTTCATCCTCTTGATAGCCTAAAACCGCGCACCCTTTCTTGTTTATAAGGGAGACGATTCCGTTTTCGTTGATGGCTACGATAATAACTCCTGCTATATTCAGGTAGAGCTGGGCTTTGTTTCTTTCCTCACGTAACTTCCCCCATAATCCCCTATGTTTAGTTAGATCCCTGAAGTTTTCAACAATTCCGATTATTTCATTATTGCTGGATCGTAGAGGTGAAGCTGTTATATTCACGGGCACTTCATCTCCCGCTTTATTTTTGATCAAAATTTCATAATTGAATACAGGCTTGCCCGTCTCCAGTATTTCCTCAAGTGGACAGAAATTTTCGCAGAGTTCACTTTGCAAGATTTCGCAACATGCCTTGTTTAAAACTTCTTGCTGTTTGAAGCCTGTGATTTCTTCAGCCGATCGATTGAAATATGTGATCTTGGAGTTTTTATCGACCGTTAAGACTCCTCCCTCCATGCTTTCCAGCAGATTAATCAAAAACTCTTTACCGATTTTTTCTTCTTCTGCCAATGCCTTTCTCCTTTGACCAGGTTGTTGGTATTATAATTATATGGAAACCCATTCTTTAGTAAAGACAATAAAATCTGCCTTCATTTTCGGCCCGTAAATCTTCCGGAAGTGTTTTTCTAAGCGAGCGGTTTTTGTGTTATCGTTAAATATTTTCGAAGTATTTTTATCCCTGAAAGAGAATTTATGGGCATCTCTTGGAGTTGCGCTTTTATTTTTCTTGTATCTAAAAAGCAGGTGTGTCCGTTTCTTTTGTGTTCAAAGATAATGTCAATTTCAGGATTTCCTATGATGAGAGCGATAAGAGTTTGACCGATATCGCCCAAAGGCTGTCTGTCGACATGGCTATGCTGGAAATCTGCTTTTATTCTGGTCCCTTTTCCTTTTTTTGATTGCAAGGAAAAATGGCCGTTTGCTGCTTTGGCAGCTTCGGATAAAAAAGATAATCCAAATCCGAATCGCCGCACCGTTTTGGAGGTGTAGAAGGGATCGAGTGCTTTTTCCAGAGTTTCTTTGTCCATTCCCACTCCGTTGTCGATGACTTCTATGGACAGCAAATCCTTATTTTTATCTTCGGTTATCCGGATTTCGATTTTATCCGCTTTAGCCGCAACGGAATTTTCAGCTATGTCTAGGATGTGCAAAGATAGTTCTTCCATTAGAGGCTCATTGGATCAATTTTCTTCCATCTTCATTTTTCAGCGCCTTTTTTATCTCTTTTACCGTGCCATCTTGGATCAGAAAAGAGGTGAAGCTTTTCCCTATGTCATCAGGATAGTGGGCATCAGAAGAGCAGGTGATCGGATAATTATACGGGAATTTTTGCCTTGCTTCTTCGATGGTAATGGAGGGAGAGATTTCTAACGCGTCCAAGCCCAAATTGTCCGGGATAAATCCTAATTGACCGATGATGCTGAAAGCTTCTCTATCGATGTGTGATGCGATAGCTAATCCTTCGAATGAGTGTATCAACCGGAGGACTTCATCCAGTGGAAGGGTGGTGGCTCCAATCAATAGTTTGTCGCTGAAACCCAACACTTCTTCTTTTTCGTTCACGATGACTTGCATGCCAAAGGTCTCTTCATCGTTTTTCCCTGGCAGATGTTTATAGACATGTCTCTGTAGTTTTTGTGCGTTCCCTATATCATCAAAAAGGGCTAAAACGTGGACTTCTTCTTCTGAGGTCACTTCCATGCCGGGGAGAATTTGGATAGACAAGTTTTTGGCGGCTTTTATGATGGCAAGAGAATTTTCGGATGAATTGTGATCACAGATGCCTAAAATGTCTATTCCTTTTTCTTTTGCTGCGGTGAGTATTCCCTTGGGAGACATGTCAAGCTCCGTGCAGGGAGAAAGGCATGTGTGGATATGCAAGTCTGCTTTAAACAGCCTGAGCACCAAAAATCCTAAGCTTTTAGTAATTCATACAATTTTCCCGAGATCTCGAAAGCCATTTCTTGGCTGCAGAGAACGGGAACGTTTTCTTCATTCGCTTTTTTTAGAGTATCCTCATCAGGTTCACGATTGTTCACGACGATTATCCCGGCCAGGTCTTTTAATCTTGCCACAGCGATTATATTCTGGTGGATTTGTAAGGTGATCCAGAGGTTGCCTTCTTTGCTGTTGGCAATCACATCGCTCAGCAAATCACTCGTATACCCTCCGGTGATGTCCGCATCCAGATTCCCTTGACCTGCAAGAGCTTTAAGCTCCAATTTTTCAATGATCTCTTTGATTTTCATTATTCAGTCCTTGTTATTTTTTGATTTATTAATATGAGGCCTTTTCAAGTCCGTCGAGCCGGATTCATTCATTATGCCTGACAGCACTTCAGAGAGTTCTTCCATGTTGTCAGGAAGATCAAAGATACAGTCGGTTAGATCGGCCTCTCCTTTAACGACATCTTCAGCAAAAGCCAGGCACGTGGGAGCCCCGCATGCGCCGCAGTCAATTTTCCGAAGTAATTCGTATATTTCTTTCTTCAATTTTCTTTTTTTTATGGCTTTGGCCAAATCCGTATCAAGGGGCTTGAGTGGACGGGGTTCGAACTTCCCCTTGATAAGGAAGTAATTTTGGTTGTAGAGTTTCCTTACCTCTCTGATGTCCGGACAGGCTTTTATTTGTTCGAACTCTAAAGTCTCGATCAATTTAAGGATCTTGTTGTAAGATGTGTATAGGTTCTCCACTGTCAGGGATCCTCCCACACATCCCTGAAGACAAGAATAAGCTTCGATAAAGTCGATATTTCTGAGCTTTCCCCTTTCGATGTCGTCAAAAACTTTTATTGTTTCATTCAATCCCGAAACGGCCAAGGAATTTTTTAGCCTTAAAGTCCGGCAGATGCCACCTACCATAGCCCAACCCACCCCAAGAATACAGATGCTTCCCAGCGCTTTCCTGTAGCTGCCTTTTTCTGTGTTTTCTAGAGCAGAGAGGAGAGGACCGTATATATCTGCAATGGAAATGGCGCCATCTAAGAATGATTTTCCTTTTTCAGCCGGTTGTTTGATGGATATCATTTTAACAGGACAGGGGGTGATATAAAAAGCTCCGATTTCTTTTTCATCGATCTTGAGCTGTTTGGATAATTTCTTTTTGATTTCCCGGCCAGCCAATTCTCTTGGCAGTTCGATCGGAATGATTTGATCGATGAGTTCAGGATACTTTACTTGGATCAATCGGACCACCGCCGGGCATGCATTGGAGATGAGCGGCTTTGGACCCTTGTAGTCCCGGACATATTCCTGGATGGCAAAGCTGACCTCTCCGCATGTGAATGCCAAATCATAAACACTATCGAATCCCAGTTTTTTTATCCCAGCAAGGATTTTCTCCGGTAAAATTTCTCTCCCGAATTGGGCATATAGCGCGGGAGATGGGATGGCGACTGTGTAGCGAAATTTTGTGAGCTCTCCGAATGGGTCTGTCAGCGGGACGATGGCACCATGAGGACAAACTGTGATACATTCACCGCAATCGATGCATTTTTCCTCGATGATCGCGGCCTTCCCATTTCTTACCCTGATGGCTTGGGTGGGACACACCCGCATGCATTTCATCCGGCCTTTGCACTTTTCCTCATCGATCCGGATGGAGTGAAAATATTGGCTCATTTGTTTCCTGTTTTATTCAAGAAAAATATTATGTCCAATGTTGTCCCTGTTCCTGGGATCGAAATTATTTTGAATCGATCGGCATTTTTTTTGATGTTGGGAAGTCCCATGCCAGCTCCGAATCCCATCTCGCGCATTTCATGAGTAGCGGTGGAAAATCCTTCCTTCATGGCCTGATCGATATCGGAGATTCCTTGGCCCTCGTCTTCGAGCTTTAGATGCAATTCCTCGGGAGTGATGTTCAGTGTGACCAATCCTTTATTTGCATACATGACGACATTCATTTCAGCCTCGTACACGGCGATGGATGCCCTGATGACGATGGATGGAACGATACCGAGTTCTTTGAGAATTTCTTTGATGCTGGTGGATGTTTTCCCTGCGTTGCTGAAATCACCCCCTTTTATTATGAATTTTTGAGACAACACATGCTCGTCATTCATGGTCATTTTTTTTACGGAAGATTGCTTACTCCTGGGAGGCCATGGCTGAAGAGAAGCCCGCAGGTGGCGTACATCATGAGCTTTGTCGAAAGAAGGGGAATCCCTTTTTCCCTCGCAAACTTGATCCCCTCTTCATCCGGTTTTTTACCTCGAACATACACAATGGCTTTAGCGTCGATGATATTGGCCGTCCGGACTGATTGTGAGTTGGATAAACCTGTGAGGAGAAGGATTCCTGGTTTGCCAAATGCCAAGACGTCGCTCATCAGGTCAGAACCGCCAGCGAATGTGATTTCTTCATCTAAGCTGTCCTCACCTGTGATGACATCGGCCTGAAGGATTTCCTTGATTTCTTTTAAAGTCATTGTCCTATTCCTAGGTATCGATTTTTTTTATTACTCTTCCTCGAAAAAAATATCTTAACTATTCATGTAGCCAGAAGTCAATCGACAAAATACAAGGTTCCAGTCAGAAATATTCATCTGCTATCTTTTTTGCCAGTAAAGGGACGGCCTTTTTTAAAGGATCTGATAAGCCCGACTGAATCATTTCCGGGATATCTTTGATTTGGCAGGCTTTTATGACTACTTTCACATGGCAGAGATCCTGCAATTCCTTCAAAAGATTGGAGGAAGGGACTTGATGGATGGAAAAGTCATCGATTTTTTCTAGAGGAAGTTCATCCAGGAGGATATCGAAAATTTCTCCGGGTTTTTTCCCTTTGTCTACGGCATCGATAATCACGATAATTTTTGGCCGAATTTCGCTTAGAGTAATCGTGAAAAGAATTCTTCTAATCCCCGTGCCTGCATCTGCCAAGAACACGTTTTCAGGGATGTCGTAGTTTTTTTCCAGATAATCGATGACTTCCGGTCCGAATCCATCATCCCCGAAAAGGATGTTCCCGACACCCGCGATCAATATCTCTTTTTGACAATAAAAAGGGATTTGTTCCATTTCAAGCTCGATATATCCGCCTCTTTTTTTGAGGCAGACGACTATTGGTGAAAATAAAGCGCTGAAGGACAGACTCTCAGTAAATTTCTACAGCAGTCAGGCTACCCTGAAACATTGGAAAACGTGGTTAGATTTTTTCCTTCTGCATCGACGATATTGACTTTTACACCGATCTTTCCATCCAACGTGTGCGTAGCGCAGGAGAGACAGGGGTCATGAGCTCTGATCGTCATCTCGACCATATTCAGAATTTCTTCGTTGTAGTTGCCGTCTTTGATCAGATCTTTGGCTGCCCTTTTCACGGACATGTTCATCGGAGCATTGTTGTGAGTAGTGCCCACAATCAGGTTAACATCAGTTACCATTCCGTTTTCATCTGTGGTATAGTCATGGATCAGGGTTCCTCTGGGGGCTTCTACACAACCGATTCCTCTGGCTGCTCTAGGTTCCACCTTCTTTCTGGTCTTGGTGCTTGTGATCTCAGGATCGTCCAGAAGTCTAATAGCGTTTTCTGCGTTATACAGCAACTCAATCAACCTGGCCCAGTGAAAGAGTAGAGGCTGTTGGGCAGGCCTTCCGAATTTTTCCCTGAATTCTTCGAGCTCAGCTTGGGCTAATGGCGTAGGTATTGTGTCACAGACATTCATCCGTGCAAGGGTGTTGGTCCGGTAAATTCCGTTCGGGTTATCCAGATCCATAGAAAACTCGCCTGCTTTTTTCATATAGGGGAACTTCAAGTAGGACCAGGGTTCCACGTGTTCACGAATATAATCGGTGTAATCCTCGTAGGCAAATTCTTCATAAGATCCGTCCACCTGCATCATTCTCAGTTTGCCATCATACAGATCCATAGCCCCGTCATCTGTCACGGTTCCCAAGAATCCTGTGTTGATAACACCCAGAGAGTTTACGACATCCAGATACTGTGGAAAGAGGCTTTCTTTAGAGAAAGCTATCGAAAATTTGGCTAATTCGAGGCATTCATCCGCCATTTTTCTCACTTCTTGTCTTTCTGCTTCAAGCAGGGGACGGCTGAATCCGCCCGGGACAGCAGCGGCCGGATGGATGGCTTTTCCCGCGATAATCTCTAGCATGTGGGCCGCTAAATGTCTGACTCTTACCACTCTTCTACCGAGGTCAGGATTTTTACCCAGAATTCCGATAACGTTCCGGACCGAGTAATCCGCACCAGGACCAAGGATAAAATCAGCCGCCGCGAGAAAATAGAAATGAAGGATGTGTTCTTCCATGAAGGCGATGCTATTGCACAGCTCTCTTAATTTTTTTCCGGCAGGTGGCGGGTCCACACCAAAAACCGCATCCGTCGCTTTGGCAGAAGCATTGTGATGTGACCAGGGACAAACCCCGCAAATCCGCGTGGTAATCCTCGGCATTTCTTCGACAGGCTTGCCGATACAAAAGGGCTCGAATCCTCTCAATTCAAGAACATTCATTTGAGCGTCGCTTACGTTCCCACTGTCGTCAAGTTGGATTGTAACCTTGGCATGCCCTTCGATTCGTGTGACAGGTTGAATAATAAGTGTTTTTCCCATGATTTAACTCCTTTTTGGAAGGGGGCGTAAACGACCGGCCCCAGAAAATCTGTTGAACGTTGCTGCACGATCCGGTATCTGTTTGACATCGAGGCCGATAGTGGACAGGGCTCCCATCATATCGACCATCGGATTGGCTGAATCCGAGATTGGACCAAAACAGCCTCTGCATGGCATGTAAGCCTTGATGCATCTGGGTGTTCCAGCGGATCCCCCGCAACCCGATCTTGTGGCGGGTCCATTGCACAAGAAGCCTTGTTCCATAAAACAACGGACAGTATTCAAAGGTTGCCCCGGTTCAAATTCAACGGATTCAAGTGGTCTTTTCAGGTTTGAAACCGCCTTTTTTTCTCGGATGGTGGGACAATCGTCACACACACTCTTTGACGGAAGATTGACCGCCCTCCCCTCCAAAAGTGCTGTGAGCGCTTCAACGACCATTTCGGGTGTTGTCGGACAACCAGGCAGCTTGAGATCGACTTTGACGACCTCATGCAGGGCATAAATTCTGTCCGTAAAGGGTGAAACTGCCTCATTGGGGGTGTCTGCCGAATCCGTGGTTATGGAACCTCGGAAAATTTTATTCTGAAGTTCCTCGACCGTAAACTGATTGGCCAAGGCGGGCAGACCGCCATAACAGGCACAGGATCCCAGGGCGATGAGGGTATTGCATTTTTTCCTCATCTCTTCTGCTATTTCTTTGTTCTCTTCTACCCTGATTCCGCCTGAAATAATTCCCACATCGGCTTCCGGAATTACCGGACCTGCCTGATCTCCTTTTTGTCCAAATAATTTATGATCCATAAGAACCGGCATGTGGACAAACTCGAGCTTGGGCAAAATGTCGAGAAGTGGTTCTCCGATGTCAAGGATGGTTATTTCACATCCTGCACAGATAGTAAACCATTCTTCCGCTACTTTGATCGCCATCTTTTACCTCCTAGATAAATATAAATTTTGTTTAATAATTAGACATGTATCCAAATATAGCTCATTTAGGCTTACTTGGTTCTTGGATCGGCAAAATTTTCCTCTTTTTTGCATAATACAATCGGTACAAAAGATATAAGCCTAGTTAGTAAAAACTAAACCTACTGTAATTATAGGATAGATATTATTTGCCTTATAATTACGTTGTATTCTAAGTGGAAAACAATTGTTTGTCAATAGATAAAGCAAAAAAAACAAGGGAAGATATCAGCAAAACGGTCTCCTTTCGTTCATGCTGAAAATTGGTCATCTTGCCGGTCAAAAAATTCAAAGAAATATTTTTCAAAAATCTCGATTTTTAAGGCTTGCTTTTTGGTTGGAAAAAAAAGTAAAATCTAAAACACAAAAAGCTAATGAACAAAAAGGAGGAAGGATGACGAAAAAAACTTGTTCCATTATGGGAATAATTCTTCTCTTGAGTGTCTTGAGCAGTTGTAGCTCTCCCCCAGAAGAAGGTCTTTTAAAAAGATATTTTAGTGCGCTAACGATGAACGATAGGATGACCCAATCGACCATGGCCATCGAACCGGTAGCTATCGATGCCCAAAACTGGAAAATACTCAGCGTATCCGAAGAGGTGATCGAACAATTTAAATTAGCCGAGATGGACGCGACAGAAAGAGATCTGCAAAAAAAACTCACTGACCACGTTGGACCCGTTCAGGAATTGGATGATACCCTATGGGCGGCAAAGGAAGATCTCAAGGCAGCAAGGACTGGGGCTGCAAGGAGAGCCGCTCAAGCGAGAGTGGATGAGGCACAAGCAAAATTCGATGAGGAAAGAGGCATTCACAGCCAGATGCAGAAAGAGGTTAACGAAGCTCAGGCTGAAGCAAAAAAGGAAGAAGAAATCGCTGAGTTTTCGCTTGGAGCTAGAAATCTTCCGAATATCAGAATGTTGACAGGCGAAGTTTTTTCCAAGGAAGTGGATATCCGCGCTGAAGGTCAATCTGGAACCAAGGATTACAGGTTTTACTTGAGAAGATATGTCCTTGAAGATGAAACTCTCAATTTATCTCATCGTGGAAGATGGATCATCACCAAGATTGAATTTATCGGTTGATATTGACTCTTCGGTCGATTTCCTTTATAAATACTGATTCACATAATTCTCTCGGGCCGTTAGCTCAGAGGGAGAGCACCGGCCTTTTAAGCCGGGTGTCGCTGGTTCGAGTCCAGCACGGCTCACCACCCTCTCGCCCCTGTCGTCTAGCCTGGTCCAGGACACCGCCCTTTCAAGGCGGCAGCACGGGTTCAAATCCCGTCGGGGGCGCTTTTTTTTACTTGGATTTTTTGTAAAGCCAAGCAAAATAGGCTGCCGGGCTCAAGTAAATGGCGAGGATGACTGGGGAAAGGATAACCCAGTATACGTTGAGATCCATGATGAATAGGAAGATAAAAGCTGCCAAACCACCCAAAAAGGCCAATATCGCTAACGCAAGCCAGATAATAGGACGGATTTTCATTAGCTCTATTGTACCTGATCTTTGCTATTAAGTCGGGCAGATTTACGAGAGCCTTTTATTATTCTATAACAAGAGAAAGGGGATTTCACTCCAATTTAAATTTTTTCTCTTTAAAAACTCTCAGACAGCTGTCAACCACCTCCGAGTCGTACAACTTTCCCCGGTTTTTAGAAATTTCTTTAAGAGACTCTTCGATGCTGAGCGCAGGACGGTAAGGACGGTGTGTGGCCATTGCCTCGATGACATCCGCGACAGCGAGGATTTTTGCTTCCAGGAGAATATCTTTCGCTTTGAGCCCTTGGGGATAGCCGCTTCCGTCGATCCTTTCGTGATGTTGCAGAACAATTTTGGCCACAGGCCACGGAAATTCAATAGTTTTCAAAATGTCATGTCCAACCTGGGAATGGGTTTTGATGATGGCATATTCTGCATCCGAGATTTGTCCGGGCTTACTGAGGATTTCTGCTGGCACATGAATTTTTCCGATATCGTGGAGTTCTCCTGACATCCGTAGCCCTTCGATCTGGTCCTTCGAGAGATTCATTTCTTCCCCTATTGAGCATGCCAGTTTTGTCACCCGCCTCTGGTGACCTGCCGTATAGGGATCTCGGATTTCAACGGTGTAGGCGATAGCTCTCACTGTTCCTTCCATGGCAATTTTCTGCCGCTCGAAGCTTCTTTTGAGTTCTTCTTCTGCCATTTTTCTGGCTGTCACATCGGTAAAGGCCAGCACAACTCCAGTGATATTGCCGACTTCGTCTTTGATGGGTTCCAATCGAGGATCGATCGGTGTCCTTTTCCCATCTTTGGATACGAGGATAGCCTCGTCGGAAAGGTCAGATCCTTCACCTTGGAGTATTTTTTTAACAGAAATCCTCTGCATCTTTCCCGGTTTTTGGTTCATGACTTTAAAAACGTCGCCCAGCGTTCTGTCCAAGGCTTGATCCAAATTCCAGCCAGTAAGATTCTCAGCGAGGGGATTCATAAATGTGATCGCACCGATCTTGTTCGTCGCGATCACCCCGTCTCCAATGCTTTTGAGGATGGTGGACAACCAGCGTTCTCTATCCTTCAATTCCATCTGCATTTTGTATTTGTACAGAGCGATCTCGATGGTCGTTTGCAATTCTCTCTCTTCGAAAGGTTTGATGATATACCCGAACGGTTCGGTTTTTTTGGCCTGTTGGACAGTCGTCGAGTCTGCATAGGCAGTGAGATAGACAATAGGAATGCTGAAATTCGTGTAAATCTTATCGGCGGCTTGCACACCGGTGATTTCTCCTTGAAGCATCACATCCATCAAGACAATGTCGGGCAAGGTTTCTTGGGCTTTACTGACCGCAGCTTTTGCATTGGCAACGACTCCTGTCACCTCATATCCGAGACCGACCAGCATGTTGCGAATATCTCGGGCAACTATGCTTTCGTCCTCGACGACTAAAATCTTTGTCTTTTTCATGGTCTAGGTGATCGGCTTGCTTTGAGATGGCGGTATACAACCTGGCCTTTTTCTCATGGAAGATAATTCTGAACGATACCTGGGATTTAGACAATCCCTTCTCCGGGTGATTTAAGAGGTGATATTTGTTTTGCTTTTATAGCCTTTTGGGGTGATAAAAAAATATATTTATAATCGCGGATCGATCTTGCCCGGTCCACCGCAGTCCGGCGTGTAACACGAGACGTTGAGAAACTCGCATTTTTCCTTGCATCCAGGGCATATGTCAGGAGGCATTGCTGCCGTATGGAGGAAGCCGCAATGGCTGCATTTCCAAAAAGTCAGGCCGCATTCGGGGCAGATATCTCCGGTAAATTTTCCTTCTGCTGAATAACCGCAGTGAGCGCACTCGAATTTTTCCTGTTTTTTATCCATTTTCTTTTCCTTTCAAGCTAAGAACTTGAAAAAAAATATCAAACACTTTGTAAGTTGTCAATAATAATTATATTTTGAGAAAGTTTATATGGTGGGCGGTACTGGATTCGAACCAGTGACACCCGGCTTGTAAGACCGGTACTCTACCGCTGAGCTAACCGCCCGTGTTGGATGACAGCATGTGGCTTTAAATAACTTAGAAAAACCCGGGCTTTTTGTCAAGCAACCGGCTCAACCCCATTGACAGAAGAATAGCCATATGCTACATTTAAACATCTTTTTTATTCTTAGATAAAAAATTTATTACGGATATAAAGGGAAAAAAATGTTTGCTGTGATTAAAACTGGCGGAAAACAGTTCCGAGTTCAAGAGGGAGACCTATTAGATGTCGAAAAACTCGATCTGGAAGAAGGGAAAAAGGTCACCTTTGATCATGTTCTTCTGATAGAGGACGACAAAAACACTCTTATCGGGACTCCGGTTGTCGAGAAAGCTCAGGTTGTCGGCGAAGTTGTGGGAAACTTCAAGGACAAGAAAGTCCTTGTATTCAAGAAAAAAAAGCGAAAACAATACCGTAAAACGGCAGGGCATCGACAGATGTTAACCCGCGTCAAGATCGAGAAGATCCTCACGGGTATAGAAGCTCCTGCAAAGAAAAAGCCAGAGCAAAAGAAACTTAAACCAGAAGAGGAACTGAAAAAACTGGAGGCTGAGGTCGTTAAGAAGAGATCCGTGGAGAAGAGAGAAGAGCCAAAAGCGGCTGAACCTGAAAAACCGGTAAAAAAAGCGGAAACCAAAACAACCGAAGCGATAAAAGCCGAGCCTAAAAAGGCCAAGCCCTCCAAACCAAAAACAGAACCCGCCAAACCGGCGGCCCCCAAAAAGAAAAAGACAGCAGATAAGCCAACTGTAAAGAAAACGGCTGCTAAAGCAAAAAAAACGACCTCGAAGAAGGAGAAATAGGATGGCTCATAAAAAATCGGGTGGAAGTGCGAAGAACGGCAGAGAAAGCCATTCCAAAAGGCTGGGCGTCAAACGTCACGATGGCCAGTTTGTCCAGGCAGGCTCGATCTTGATCCGGCAGAGAGGCACTCCCTTCAATCCCGGAAAGAACGTGGGAAGAGGCAAAGACGACACGCTTTTTGCTCTGGCAACAGGCAAAGTTCTTTTCGAAACCCGGGGGAAGAAAAAGAAATTTGTTTCTGTCCTACCTTCTTAGGGGGTTCTGACTCCGTATAACATGTTCGTTGACCAGGTCAATGTTATCTTTCGTGCTGGTCATGGTGGCCATGGTTGTCTAAGCTTTCGAAGGGAAAGGGGGGTGCCGAGAGGAGGCCCGGACGGAGGTCACGGTGGAAATGGGGGGAGCATTTTCCTTCTTTCGGATAAAGACCTGAGCACTCTGGCCTACTTCAGATTTCATCCGATAACCAAGGCGAAAAAAGGAAATCATGGAGAGGGAAGCAATCGCCGGGGAAAAAACGGGATAGACGTGATCCTGAAAGTGCCGGTGGGGACGATCGTTAGAGAAAAAAATACAGAGAAATTTTTATTCGATTTTGTCCAGGACAAACAGAAATTTCTTGTAGCCGAGGGCGGAAAAGGAGGGAGGGGAAACGCATCCTTTGCCACCTCAACGAGACAGACGCCAAAGTTTCGCGAAGAGGGAAAACCTGGAGAGGAAAAAGAGCTGACTTTAGAGCTCAAGCTCATTGCCGATGTGGGACTCATAGGATTCCCGAATGTCGGTAAATCCACACTTATTTCGAGGATTTCTGCGGCCAAACCTGTGATCGCTGATTACCCTTTCACGACACTTGTTCCCAATCTCGGGGTTGTCGATATCGATGAATTTCGAAGTTTTGTGGTAGCCGATGTTCCGGGACTGATCGAAGGCGCTCATCTTGGACAGGGATTGGGAATAAAATTCTTGAGACATGTGCAAAGAACCAGGATATTGGTGCATTTGGTCGATGTATCCCCTTATACCCAACGGGATCCTGTTCAAGATTATTTGACGATAATGGAAGAAGTCGAGGCGTTCGATGCCAGTTTGGTCAAAAAACCTCAGATTCTTGTGGCTAACAAGATAGATCTTGTGGGTGAAGAAAAACCGAGGTTGGAAAAAATCGAGACGCTGGCGCGAAAGCACGGCCTTCCTTTTTTTGCGATATCCGCTCTCAGAAGGGAAGGAATAAAGGAGTTGATCATGGGCATGGCCAAAGAATTGGACGCCCAGAGCGTTTTTTCGAAAAATCATGAATCATGAATAAAGAAAGAATCGGGATTTTTGGAGGAACATTCAATCCCATACACAGGGGCCATGTCAAAGCGGCTTTGGAAGTTCAAGAAATATTCTCGCTGGATAAGATTTTGTTGATCCCTTCTTATATCCCTCCCCATAAAGGAGCTCCCGATGTCGCCCCTGCGTCTCACCGGCTGCGGATGGTCGAACTAGCCTTGACTCCCTATCCTCTCATCGTTCCTTCTTCTATCGAGATCGATGCCAAGGGCAAATCCTATTCCATCCTGACCCTGGCTAAACTAAAAAAACAATATCCCGATTCTTCGATGTTTTTTATTTTAGGAGTGGACGCATTTTTAGAGATCGATACTTGGCGAGATTATGAGAAACTCCTCGATCAGTGTCATTTCATCGTTATCAGCCGTCCAGGGTTCGACCTTGAGGATGCCAAAGATGTTCTGAGAGGCAGTTACAAGGAGAGGATGGTCCAGGATTTCGACTCTGTCAAGCTTGACAAAGTTATTCTGCACAGCTACAAAATATTTCTGCTTTCTATTCCGGCATTGGACATCGCCTCCAAAGACATCAGAAGAAAAGTGAAATTGGGAAAATCCATAACCGATCTTGTGGCTGAACCCGTGCAAGAATACATTTCATCGAATAAGCTTTATCTGTGAGGGAAATGAGTAAAGAAATACCGAAAAAATTGGATAAAAGAAGTCTCGATAAACATGTGAGGATGTCTGTCAACGCAAGCCGGGAAAAAAAGGCAGAAGATATTGTGGTTTTAGATCTGCGAGAGATATCCTCTTTCACAGACTTCTTTGTTATCATGCAAGGAAATTCTAAGAGGCAAAACTTGGCCATCTATGAAAGTATAGAACAAGAATTGAAGGGAGAAAACATATATCCCTTGAGTATCGAAGGCCGGAAAAATGCAGAGTGGATCCTTATGGATTATGGGCATTTTATCATCCATATTTTTTCAAAAGAAGCCAGAGAGTACTATTATTTGGAAAAACTTTGGGGTGATGCTCCCAGGTCGGTTTACTAGCCCTCTTTTTTTAAAATAAATATTGACTTTTTCCTGTCGAATCATTATTTTTATGAACAATTTAAAGGAAAATACGATGAGGTTTTTTGGATGCAACTAAAAATCTTGTGGCCGGGAAAAACCCGGAACCGGTCCCTGAAAGAACTGCAGGATTTGTATCTTAAGAAAATAAACAAGCTGGAAAGTTGTGAAGTGATCGAAACTAAGGAGGCTCGCGGATTGCCAGAACGGGCGGAAAATAAAATTTTGACTAAAGAAGCCCAGGGGCTTGAAAAACACCTTAAAGATGATTATATTGTCTGTTTGTTCGATAAAGGAAAAGAAATGAATTCTCGGGAATTTGCTTATTTTTTAGAAGAGAAAGGGTCAAATTCTACGCGCCCTATAACGTTTATCGCCGGTGGATTTTTGGGTTTGGCTGATGAAATCCTGAAAAAAGCCCATTTTTTATTATCCTTATCCAAGATGACGCTTTCCCACGAATTGACTCGAGTCGTTCTCCTTGAACAAATTTATCGCGCTCTAGCCATTAAGCATGGAAGACAGTATGCTAAATAGGGGGAAAAATTGACCAAAAAAGAGAAAGAGAAGTATCAAAAGAAACTTTTAAAGAGAAAGAGTGAGATTCTTGACGTCCTCAATGACGTCTATAATGATACGAAGGAAGTGGAAAATGCAGGGATCGCCATGGACATGGCTGATCAAGCGGAGAGTTCTTACACAAAGGAATTCCTGTTGAGTCTCTCGGACACAGAGCGAAAAGAGTTGCAGAAGATAGATGAGGCATTGGGTCGGATAAAAAAGGGCGATTATGGTGTTTGCCAGATGTGTGGAGTTACGATCAACAAAAAAAGATTGGATGCCGTACCCTGGGCCTCCTATTGTATCGCTTGTCAACAGAAAACCGAGGAAGAGTCTCTTTGAGGCTTTTTTTTCGAAAAAATATCGAATATTATCTAAAACTGGCCGAAATCATATTTTTTCCCTCCGTATGTGAACTGTGTTCTCGTCTACTCGAGATTCCCGGTGAACGTATTGTCTGCCGTTCCTGTTTTCAGAGACTGAAGCCCTTCCTAAATTCTTTCTGTCTTTGCTGCGGGAAATTTTTCGACGATTCAGCAGAGCCTCATTTTTGCCGGCAATGCTTGATGCAAAGACCAGTTTTCTCAGTTCACCGTTCTTGTGGCCCCTATTCTGGAATTTTGAAGGATATCATCATTCTTTTCAAATACCGCGGTTATTGTGTGTTGGGAAAAGATCTGGCCACATTTATCTTGGATACTTTAGGAAGGGAGGAATCCTTGTGGTGGGGTGTGGATAGCATTATTCCCGTCCCTCTTTCTCCGCAAAAGGAGAAACAGAGAGGCTACAATCAGGCTTCCCTCCTTGCCAAGGAATTAGGGACGCAAAAAAATATTGAACTTCTCGTGGGTCGATTGATTAAGGTAAAAACGACCCCTTCGCAGACATCGCTCGAGGCAGCGGACCGGCGCAAAAATCTTAAAGGCGCATTTAAAATTGCCTATGATCGAGGGATTAATGGAAAGACCGTTCTTATGGTTGATGATGTTTACACAACCGGTTCTACCCTCCAGGAATGCAGCAGAGTGCTGTTGAAAGCAGGTGCATTGGAGGTGAGGGCTCTTACGATCGCCAGAGCATGAAATATTTCCGCTGAATACAAAAAGCGCCTGGATCAATGATCGATTGATCGCAGGCGCTCGATTCAGAAAAGTTCGAGGTGTTATTTTTTAGCTTTTTTTTTCGGTTTTCTTCTGAGCAGTTTGAACTTTCACTGTTTTGGGCTTGAGCTCATGTTTTTTGGGCATGGTGATCCTCAGCACTCCGTTATCATGTTCGGCCTTGATTTTTTCCTGGTCGATATTTCTTGGAATGGAGAATGATCTGTAAAAGGATCCATAGGAACGTTCGATCCGGTGGTAGTTTTCCTCGCTTGTTTCCTTTTCGAAATTCCTCTCTCCCTTCAGGGTGAGTGTGTTATCCTCGATCTTTATCTCGATGTTATTCTCATCCACACCAGGAACCTCTGCAGTAAGGACAAGAGAATTCTCGTTTTCGTAGATATCGACGGTAGGTGTCCACGTGCTGGAGATCATGTCCTTATCTTCGCCTCTTGATATGACTGCATCCTCGAAGAGACGGTTCATCTTCTCCCTCAGAGTGATTATGTCTCTGAAAGGATCCCATCTGATTATTGCCATTTTATACCTCCAAAATATCTTAGTGTATGTATAATATAATATCTTAGTGAGATATTGTCAAGTATTTTTTTTAGAAAATCAAAATTTTTTTCGCTTTTTTTGGGAATATGGTATGAGATACGACTTGTCAGATCTGCGCAGATTTTTTCGGTCTTCCTTCGACCAAAAGTGTCACTTCTCCCTTTATGAGATTTTTTCTCAGGCTGTTCAGCAATTCTGTCGGATTCCCTCGAATAAACTCTTCATACACTTTTGTCAATTCTCGTGCGATAACAACTCTTCTATCACCAAGGGTTTCCTTGATGAGGGTCAGGAAGTCGAAAAGTTTTCTGGAGGGTAAATAAAATATCAAGGTGGCTGTCTCTGTTTTCACGGATTCGAGTAATTTTTTTGCCGCTTCTTTTTTTGGGGGCGGAAAACTCAAAAAAAGAAATTTATGTGTTGGCAATCCGGCAGCAGATAGGGCAGCGGTGATGGCAGAGGGACCGGGCACAGGAATGACATTGATTCCTTGAGCTAAGGCTTCTCTGATCAAAGGATAGCCTGGATCTGCAATTCCTGGGGTGCCGGCATCGGAGACCAAGGCCACATCTTTTCCCTCTAAAAGAAAGCCGATTATCTTCGCAATTTTTTTTTGCTCTTGGGGATGAAAGTAGCTCAGCAGCTTTTTGGTGATATTGTATTTATTTAAAATTTTAACCGTTTGTCGTGTGTCCTCGCATGCGACGATAAATGATTCTTGAAGCACTCTCAAAGCCCTGAGTGAAATATCTTCGAGGTTGCCGATGGGAGTGGCCACGATAAACAGTTTGCCATCTTTTTTTTGATTCGGTTTTTCCCCCGGCATGATCTATCCCAGTCTACTTATCCCGGTCATAGGGATAAAGGAAATCGTGACCGACGGTTCGTGCAGATATCTTCGGAATGGGTGGCAGATGCCGTTTGAATTCTGAACCTTTTATCAAGCCGAGGATTTTCTCGACATCCTTGTCTGGAAATCCTTCGGAGAGTATCTCTTTTTTCGATTTTTTAAGATCGACGTGTTGGTAAAGAACCTTGTCTATCCTTGTGTAACTGAGACCGAGTTCGCTCTCGTCCGATTGTCCTGCCCATAATCCTGCTGTCGGCTTTTTCTTGATAATTTTATCAGGGACCATCATATGCCGGGCCAACTGGCGGACCTGGGTTTTGTAGAGGTCTCCTAAAGGATTGATGGCACAGGCCATGTCCCCATGGATCGTTCCGTATCCGAGCAGCAATTCCGTTTTATTGCTCGTTCCCAGGATCAAGGCCTTTTCTCTCGCTGAAAAATCATAGAGGATGGACATCCTCTCCCTGGCCATTTTGTTTCCTTTGAGGATCCTGCTTTTCATGGGATGAAGGGTAAAGTAAGTGTCTATCATCGGAGAAATGTCTATGATACGGGTTTGGAGGCCTAATCCTTGAGCCATTTCTTTGGCATCTTGTGCATCCCTACCGAATGTTTCCTTATAGGGCAGGATGAGGGCAATCACATTTTGTGGGCCGAGTGCCCGTGCGGCCAAGCAGGCGCACACAGCTGAGTCCAATCCGCCTGAGAGACCGAGGATACCTTTTTTAAAATCGAACTTGGATAATTCTTCTTTGATAAAACGGGTGAGAAGTTTTTCGACAAACCCTGGATTAATCTTCATATCGAGCCACGATCCTTTTAAAAGCCTCCAAAGTGATTTCCGGTTTTTCATCCCGATAATACGGGCGACTTTTTCGAAATCGACGAATTTCCTCCAAGTCGATATCCTTAACTAGGAAATCTTCATCCACGTGCGGGGATTTAGCCACCAGTTGGCCCCCCGGATTGTATATGAAAGAACCTCCGGCAAAGGATTTTCCATCTTCGAAGCCCACCCTGTTGCAATAAATGACAAAGGTCTGAAAAAAGTGGGATACCGTTTCCCCCATCAGTTCCCACATTCTAGTAGAGGCGTAGCCTTTATCATCTGAAATACCGCGTCCTGGGGCGGCACTGATGGCGATGATAATCTCCGCGCCGCCCACAAAAAGAAGATAACTCGAACTTATGTGCAAGAAATCATAACAGATCAGCATGCCTGTCTTTCCGAAAGGAGTGTCGAATGAATGGAAATTTTTTCCTTGCCCAAAGAATTTCAACTCTTCGAACATTCCGTATGTCGGCAAATAGATCTTTCTATGAATGTGGCTGATTTTTCCTTCGGAGAAAAAAGCGGCGGAATTCAGGAATAATCCCTTTTCCTTTTCCTCCACGAATCCTGCGACAAATGAAATATCTCGGCTCATTCCGGCAAGTTTTTTAAGAAGAGGATCTGTTCGAGGTTCCAGAGCGATCTCCTCCACCATATCTTTCAAGGTGTACCCTGTGAGACTCAGCTCGGGAAAAATCAAAAGGTCCACATTTTTCTTTTTGGCTTTTTTGATATAATCGATATGAATCTGGAGATTATGCTCAAGGTCTCCGAGTTTGGGGCTAATTTGGGCCAGCGCGATTTTCATAGTGAAAAAATTATCACAATTTACCCTGCTTTGCAATTTCCGCCTATTCAGTTTTATCACCGACCCACCCTGCCCTACACTAAAGGTTTATTTTTTTTAATGGCCAACCCACCCCACCCTAACAAAAATGTATATATAAATTTTAATGGCCAACCCACCCCGCCCAAACAAAAATGTGTATATATTATTTTATGAATTATTAAATAAAGAGAATTGAAAAAACATGTGTTTCTATTATATAGTAGATTTCCAATAAAAGAATATTATGGAACATATCGGCATCTACTTAAAGAACGTCTATTTCCAGAAAAATAGGGGAAGCCTCTTTTTCCGCCATCAAAATTTTCAAAAATATCTTTTTTTTCAGGACGGGTTCCTCATTTATGCCAAGACGAACCACCCCCTCGAATTATTGGGAGAA
>Ga0307445_10000052_pt1 | contig 46057 bp, 38 predicted proteins | sample SalMarSW160330MG_FD_202147 | JGI IMG/M metagenome (GOLD analysis project Ga0307445, IMG submission 202147) | Salt marsh sediment microbial communities from the Plum Island Ecosystem LTER, Massachusetts, United States - SW1603-30 | ecosystem: Environmental > Aquatic > Marine > Intertidal zone >... | reverse complement strand
GGAAGCTCAAGAATGCGTTTTGCCTCCTCTTCTAAATCTACATTGAATATATCAGTGATCCCGGATTGTTGCATAGATACACCATAGATGCGATCTGCATTGACTATATTTTCTTCTCTATGACTGATGACCATGAATTGAGCTTGACGTGCAAACTCTTTTATGACTGTCGAAACCCTGTGAACATTAGGACCATCAAGAGCTGCATCAATCTCATCTAAAACGTAAAAAGGTGCGGGGTAAAACTCCTGGACCGCGAAAATGAACGCAAGAGCAACAAGTGTTTTTTCACCTCCACTGAGAATTTCAAGGCTACTGATTTTTTTACCTCGTGGTCGTGCTTCGATGGAGACTCCCCCCTCAAAAGGTTTATCCGGGCGATCTAATATCATTTTGGATGATCCACCAGGACTAAGTTGTTGGAATATGCGACTGAATTCCCTGTTGATCTCATGATATGCTTTCATAAAGGTCCGAGTCTTTTCAAGTTCAATTTTGTCGATCGCATCTAGAATTGCTTTGCGTTCGCGTTGAATTGTTTGTCTTCGCATATCTATTTCATCAAACCGTTCTTTAACTGCATCAAATTGTTCAATAGCTTTTAAATTAACGGGTTCGAGCGCAAGTTTTTTCTTTTCAGTTTCCATAATATCTGATTGGAGTCCTGCTTCTGAGAGCTCATCAGTAACCGAAGGTAAAGCACCATAATCTTTAGATCTATGATATAGGGTTTCAATCTGATCAGTAGTCATAATTTTTTTTGATTCAAAATTATTTAATTTGGATTTCTCCATTGATAGATCAGATTTGAGTTCATTCAATGCTTTTTGGTATCCTTTTTGTTTTTTCCAAGATTCATCTTTTTCTTTAATTTGTGTATCTAAATCTTGTTGTTTAAGGATTTTCTTCTCATTTTCGCTTTCGAGATCTTTGTTGATTCCTTCAATCTCAATTAAAGTTTTTTGAATTTGTATTTCAGTATCCTCGATATCCTTGTTAATATTGAATATCTGTTGTTCGCGTTCTTTATTTTTATAGAGTTCATTTAATTTTTTTTGGATTTTTTGAAGATCTTTGTTAAATTTGTTAAGTGATAGCTGAGCTTCTTTTTGCACCTCAAGCTCTTTAGTTTTTTCTTCTCTAAAAGCATTTATTTCTTGTTGTATCTTATTAACGTTTTTTTGAATAACTTCGATTTCAGTATTGGCATTTTCTATTGCTCCCAAGCAAGTTTTAATATTAATCTCAGATTCTTCATTCTCTTTGGTCAATTCTTCAATAGAATTAATGATCATCATAATATTTTCTAGAGATCTTAACCTATCGATTGTTTCTTCGAGTTTTTTATTTTCTTCATCAATTTTGGCATTAAGTTCTTCAGTGTTTTCCCAAAACTTATCTTTAGATTTTGTTAATTGCTCCATGTTAGAATCGAAAGCGTGTTGTTCTTCTTGTTTACTAATAATTCCTTTTTCAGTATTTATTATTACCTCTTTCTTTTCTGCATTAATTGTATTTATTTCCAATATGTTTTTATCGATTTCTATAATCGAACCAATCAAATTTTCGATTCCCTTAAGTTCTTGCAATTTGTTCTGAAGATCATCCATTTCTTTTTGCTTTTCTTCGATCTGAGATTGTAAAATCGAATTTTTTTCCCAATAACTTTCACGAGATGCTTTTAAAGCATTAATTTCATCTATAAAGGTTTTTTCTTGTTTTTTATTAATCTGTTCAGTTCTTTGCCCAATTTCCTCGTTATATAGATTTAAATTATCATTTAATTCTTGTATACGTTTATTAACAACATCTAATCGTTGACAAGATACTGCATTTGATTCTGAATCATGCTTGTTTTGAATGGTTAACTCGGTTACTTTCATTTCAATCTCGTTTAAATCTTCTGTCTGAGTATTAATATTTTCAGAAATTTCTTCTAATTGTTTATATAATTCTTGACTCTTTGACATTGTGAGTTTTCGTAAAGATAAATGAACGTTTTCGAGAATTTCCATTAAATCTTGGATAAGAGTATCAATAGTTGAGGTTGATTGCTGAATTTCAATATCTGCGGATTCTTTTACCTTACTAATTAATTGCTCAATAGTTAGATCAACATTATTAGTGAATAAATTAAGTGTTTGAAGAATTGAATGAAGTGTTGTGGATGTAGGTTTAGGTTCTTTATCTCCCTCTTCTTCAAGATAATCCATAGTTTTTATGATATCAATGATATCCAAGACGAATTTTCTAAAGTCTTCTGCTGATGTATCAATAGCTTCTGCATTTGATTGTTGTATATTGCTTTTTATTGATTCCACTGATATATTAATATTTTGGGTTAACATACTTAAAATTTGAAGAATTCCTGAGATATCTTCAGTGTTGCTTTCATACTCTTTTTCTGTGATCTCTATCTTTTTTAGAAGAGAATCTTTTTCTTTGACTAATTCTCCAATCCGTCTTTGAATATTTTCTTTTTTTAAATTATAATTCTCAAGCTCTTTATCAATTTTTGTAAGACTACTTCCAAGGGAAGAAATTTTCAACTCAATATCACGTTTTTCACGCTCTAAGCTAGTAAGTTCTTTATTATTGATTTTTAATTTTGTATTTAAATTTTCAATCTTTGCCTTATTATCCAAAATTGTGGTTTCAATAGAGCTTTGTTTCATGACCATCAATTCTAAATCTTGCTCATTCTTTCTAAAATTAGATTCTTGCTCTTTTGCTTTCTCTTTTAATCCACTTAAATCTTTTAATATCGTATCTTTTTGTTTTAATAATTCTTTTAGAGCTTCTTCAGAATCCTTCCCCTTACTTAATTCTTTTATCTTATTTTCAATAGAACTTTTTTGTGAGTTTAATTTTTCAATTCTATTCGCATTCATTTTAATTTCAGTGTTCACGGAGGAGAGGAAAGATTGCATCTCTGCGAGTTTTGTATTTAATATGTTTTTCTCTTCTTGAATCTGAGCGATTTGATTCTCTAATTCTTTTTGCTTTTTCTTTTCCTCATTTATATTAGCTTTCATTCTATTAATATTATCTCTTATCTCTGTTTCCTGTTTTTTAATCAATTTCATCGCATCATCTATATTTTCAGCATCTCCTTTAATGCGATTTAATTCTGATATCAATTTTTCCTTTTTGTCTTTGTTTTTTTGTATGGTTTCCTTAAGAAGAGTTATTTGTGTGTTGTTTGAAGAGGTTTTTTGTTTAATTTTTGAAATTTCAGCTTCGTGAGTGGATTTTTCCTCATTTTTATCTTTAATTTTTACATCAAATTCTGCTTGGTTTTGTTGTTTTTCTTCGATCTCTTTTTTTAAATCTTCTATATTATTTTCTTTATCTAAAATTTCACTAGTCATTTCTTCGATTAATGAGTCAAAAGTTTGGTTTTCTTGCAACTCCATTTGGTTACTTTCTAATGTTTTAATTTCCTGGCTCAATTTCTCTATAGATTTTTGGGCGATATTTAAAGTTGTTTGATTTGAAGATAAATCCGTTTTTAATTTAGTTATCGCTTCATTTATTGTTTCTTTTTCTTTTTCCTTCTCAACAATGGTCTTCTGAATATTATCCATCACAAGTGATTCTTGTTTTAGAGCATCTTCTTGTAAATTAATTTTTTCATTGATTTCTTCAATCACTTTATTAGTGTCTTCAATTTTTATTTCCAATTGTGATTCTTCTTCACGTAATTTTGATATTTTTAAAGCAATCAACTGCGCATTAAATAACTTGATTTTTTCATCAAATTCCTTCCAGGTAAGGGCATCATTCTTTTCTTTTTCTACTTTTTTCAATTGTGCAGAGACTTCTTTAAATATTGCTTCAAATTGACCCAAATCTCTTTCAGCCTTTTCTAATTCTTTCATTGTAGAATCTTTCATTTCATCATATTTTTGTAATCCAATGAGTTCTTCTATAAATAACCGGCGATCTTCAGCATTCATATGGGTTAATTCTACTATCTTACCTTGGAGTACAAACTGGTTGCTTCCATCTGGATCAATATTAGCCGCTGCGAGAGCGTTTAGTATCTGTTGACGCGTTGCTTTCTTTTCATTCATTTTATAGCCTCCTCCGCCACCCTTTTTAATAACTCGTGTTATATCAAAAGTCTCTCCACCACCCGGAAAAATATTCTCGGAATTATCAAAATGTAAGGTAACAGAAGCTCTTTGTGAAGGATTTTTCCCTCTAGATCCCGCAAAAATTAAATCTTCTAAACTTTTTGCTCTCATTGTCTTCTTACTTAATCTTCCAAGAGCAAAACATAATGCATCGATAATATTAGATTTACCCGCACCATTTGGACCTACAATACAAGTGAATCCGCTCGAAAGTCTTATAGTTACTGTTCTTTCACCAAAAGATTTAAAACCCGTCATTGAAATTTTTTTAATATATGTCAAAGAAAAATCTCCTTATAAATCAATTCTTTCTTAAAATAATGAGTAATTCCATCTATATATATACACAGCAATCAAAAAATAAAATTGTGCTCTGTATAAATGTTAACAAGATGAAAAAAAATTTAAATTTTAGTAAATATAGCATCTACGATTGCTTTTAGCTGTTTTGGAGGAATTATTATAAAATAACGATTGTTTTCGAATACAATCTTCTTAGAAATACTTAAAATTCCGACATTTTGAAACATATTTATTAAACTTTCAAATTCTTCTATGGAAAGCTCATATTCAAGAGATTCACATGATAATTGATATAATTCTTTTAATTCTTGAAGATTTATATAATATCTCGTGTTTTTTAAAAAGAAATTTGATAAATTATCTAAAAAGATTATGCTGAGCAAATCTTCTTCAGAAATATAAGTGATTAAGCTATATTCATCAGAAATTTGTAATGGATCAAATTGGTTTTGAATTATCTCATACAATCCATAATCTTTATAATCCCTATTTGAATTTAATAAGAGATACAGTTCTCTTAAGATATCAATTCCTTTTCCAGGCACTGGTACATAATGTTCGAAAATTAAATCAGTTATGAATTCTACTAAATCTGTTTCTAAACTTACTATATATGCCAATGCAATCCTTTGATGAAGAATTTCACATAATTGAGTATAAGAAAAATAATTCAAGCGTATTTTCAAGTCAAAACAACTGAACAAATCATAATTTGTAGGTTTTAGAACTTTATTAATAGTAGAGAGAAAAATCATATTTTTTTCCTTCCCAAAATGAAGAAATTTCTGAAAAATTTCAGGATTTAAATGTTCAACGTTATTGAATGATATAATAAGATTGTAGTTTATTTTATGACAAGCAAGCTTGAAAAGATTCCATAACTCTTTTAAATTAGAATTTAAAACTTGTTGAAAATCCATTTTAAAATCATACACTCTATTGATTTCACTTAATAATGAAATAAGAAGCCCTTCGAGTTTAACGTCTTTACAATCGACCTTAATTTTATAAACTTGTGAATTTGAATAATCTTTATTATGTAAATCATTAAGAACTTTGTTGACAATTACTTTTTTTCCTATCCCTTCTACTCCTTGATATAATATATTAATGCCGAAATTATCAACCAACGCATCATTCATTACTGATAAAAGTGAATACTCTTCTTTTTGGCGGTGTAAAATTTTAGGAGGAATAAAGTTTTGATCGAAGATTGCCCTTGGACCAACATAATTTTCGCAAGAGTTTGCTTTAGTCATCATTTTTATTCAATTTTTTTTAATTTATATTTAATTTTGATCAAGGTATTTAAACCCCCATGCAGAGTGAGAGAGGTTATTGAAAGTAAAAATAAAAAATATAAAATTAGTTAATTAAGTGCTTGACTTTAATCTCGTTCTTCTTAATTACTTGATTAAATCTTAACTTTCGGAGCTTCTCTGTGAATGGTAGATTTATTTCATCATAGGCATATCCATGAGAGTTAAATGGGCCCTCAATCACTTTAAGCCGAGAAGGACTTATATAACCCTCCTTAAAAGAGATAATTTTACTCTTACCCACAAACTTATGATTAAATATTTTTCCAAGAGTATTACATGCTGCAATAGGAATTCGATTTTCTAAGGCCCTTGCTTTTAAGTAAATTTCCCAGTTATCCATTCCTCCTTCTCTAATTTGAGTCGGGGAAAAAAGAATTTGCGCTCCATTTTCAGCAGCTAATCGGGGTGTTTCAAAAAATGCAATGTCAAAACAAATACAAATGGCAAATGAAAAGTTTTTCTCTTGAAAAATAACTAGCTCATTACCTTTCTCAAACATTTCTTTCTCATAAGCATATAAATGAATTTTATCTTGCCTACCAACTTCTTCTCCTTGATTATTTAAGTAATAACTAGTTATGAAAGCTTTTTGTAAAGGAGTTCTTTTTTCCCAGATAGCTCCAGCAATTATATTTAAACCGTAATCTTTAGCCAAATTTTTTATAAAATGATAAGCTTCTCCTCTTTCAGGGTGTATCATTTTCGCAATATCTTGAGAAAATGGAAGCCATCTCTCAGGTAAACAAATTATATCGCAATCATTATAATTATTGAGTAATGATTTTAAGAGATTTTCAATTTCTTTATAACAACTAGTTTGGGTTTGAAGAACTTCAGGTTGGAGACAACAAATTTTCAACATTTTTTATTTGAAATATTACTATTTATTTTTTCAATTATTGGAAAAATTTCATTCAAATTTTTAATTTCATAATCTGGTTTCAAATCAGCAGAAATATTAGGTTCAATATTTTTTATATCATATTTTCCTCCGCGATGGATGAAAACACTATGAATATTATTTTGATTAGCAGGAAAGATATCCTTATAAATATTATCACCAACATAAATTGTTTCCACGCCTATTACACCAAATTTTTTTAAATAGTAAGAGAAAAGCTTTGGATTAGGTTTTCTAATTCCAATCTCATCAGAAATAACAATTGCGTCAACAAGTTTGTTAATTTTTAATCTTAAAATTTTTTCATATTGCTTTATTGGTATTCCATCGCTAATTATTACAGATTTAATTCCAATTTTTTTTAATTTTTTTAAACACGGTTCCACATCATTATAAAGAGCAATTGAATCAATTTTTTCTTTATGATATGCCATTACTGCTGCAGCAATATACATAAATTGTTTATTCAAAGATATTGGAAGAATTTTTAGCTCATTTAACCTTCTAATAAAATAATTATAATGTTGTGATGAATTTGAGCCATATTCATTAACGATTTCATGGATGAGAGTTATTGCCATATCCCGATCAATATTTAATCCCAAATTAATCATTGCATCTATCCCTTTAATTCTAGCCGCCTCTGACAATCCTGTTGAATCAAAAAGGCAATCATCAAGGTCGAATCCAATTAATTTTATCGAAGTCATAATTTTTTCAATAATTTAATTAGCCATTTACTTAAGATAGAAGATTTCTTAGGTTAAATTTATTTATCTTTAACTATATATAATTTTTAATGTAACATTACATCGTAACCGTCAAAAAATCACATACTCCCTTATTTTGAGTATTCCTAGGAGAGAGCATTCTTGAAGACTATTGTAGCTTTATCATACTTTCATCGAAAAATAGGACCATTAGTTTTCTATTCGTATCCAGAGCATGAACTAGATGAACAATTATCTACTCGAATCGCAAACATAATGGATCAAACAGTTAGTGAAGGATTTTTCACTCATTCGTTTGAAAATAAAATTTCAATGAATTATTACTTTGAAGTTCATTCTGATTGGGCAAGAGGTAATAAAGAAATGTTAATGGTCTCAAGTGTTTTTTACCGACAGTTAACTCCTGAAATAGAACAAAATGTTATAAATTTATGCACAGAATTCTCTGAAAAACTCCAATCAAATGAAGAAATATATACCGCGTTTTATATCAATGATATCAACAATATGGAAGACCAAGAACGAGAAATTATATATAAGAATAATTCACTTGTTAGATTGTGGGTAAAGGAGCTATATTGGGCAACTATTGAAGATACACGTGAGAAGAGTGAAGAAGAGAAAATTGCTACCTTGCTTAATAAGAAACATATTTTTTTAACGTTAAAGAAGTTATCTAAAGGGCCTATCTCTCTTGAAGAATTGAATGAATGGTTTAATGGACAATTCTCAAAAATAAGTTTTGCTCAATTACTAGATCTTCTAGGAGAAAGACAATTAATCTTTATTAACCAAATTGGATTTGTAGAAAAGTATGTTCTTTTATTAAAAGAAGTTAATGCTGAAAGAATACCCCCAGACAGCGTTATTGAGTATTTGGAAGAATCTCCTGAAGATGTTGAGAGCGATATTATTGATATTTTGCTTCCAAAAGTCCAAGATTATTTCAGTAAATATGAAAACAAGACAGAAGAAGAATTAGAGGAGGATTCGTTCATTTTATTTCAAATTGTATCCGATTCGAAAAAATATAACGTATTATCCGAATTGAGAAATGGGTTGATACCTAAAGACAAATTACCGAGATTAGTATCAAAACGTACATTAGAATATTTAACCACTTCCTTGGATTTTTTAAAAAAACACGATGTTATAGAAGAAATAAAATACAAAAATGAGAGATATACCGCATTAAAGACTAATATACAAATAACAACCGCATTTCCCGAATACCTAAGAAAATTATTGCCAAAAGAATCAAAGCCAGTTGTTGCAGAAAAGTATGAACCAAAACAAATAAATACTGTTGATGAAAATAATTCCTTTGATCACTTGAAATATCTTATTGGTAATATGGGGATAGATGTTTTACTGGCAGTTGAAAAGGGAGCAAGTAATTTTGAAACAATTGAAATAATATCTGGAGTTCCAATTGCTTGCATAAAAGGGAGGCTTCCAGTGCTAATTGATTTTAATCTCGTGAAAAAGGATACTTCCGGTTATATCATAACCCAATTTGGTATAAATTTCATTAAAAGTTTAGAAAAAAAATCATAAACTTAATTTAAATTTCAGATTGGGGCGACATAATCATCGCTATGAGCAATAGCTCTAATTGTCATAAGATCATCATTAATTTAAATTAAAGTCTAAACTTTATCAAACATTTTATAAAATTTGTCAATATAATAGCCTTTCTTTTTTGGGCCGCCGCATTCATCAATTAATTTAATTAATTCCCCCTTTTGAGAAACTCTTTCTTTTAAATAAACGAATAATTCTTCTGGTAGTTCATGTCTTGCATTTAAATATTCCAAAATTTCTAAAGCTTCTTCAATAGTAGAACATCTGCGTAGAAAATCTAAAACACCGGGATTTGATAGATTCTCTTCATATTGTATTACAACATCATAATCTTTACTTTTAGCTAATTCTGCGCCTTTTTCTTCTTTCTCAATAGATAAAATTTTCATCGTTTTTTTTTCTTCAATTATTTCAGACGTTAGATTGGGAAAAAATTCCTTCAATTCCGTCTTAGCATAGAAAATATTTAACTTATCATTCTCAGCGACTTGTAGTTCTATGAGTTTTTCCTTTTCTTCGGATTCTTTTTGGACCATAAATAAAAAATCTGCAAATTTTATTCTTAATTAAATTAATTTAAGTTTATTTATAAATTAAATCTTGAAGAACTAAAATCTGGAATCTTAAAGTGAAATAATTTATTCAAAAATGAAAAAATTAATTAATTTTACACAATTTCGATCTCTATAATATTATGGAAGTAACAATAAAATGAAGTCTGGATATAGTTATGTAAAAGAAACCTTTGAGACCCATGAAACAGGATATCAAACACCTCATTGGGAAAGAGGAATCGAATATAGAAAAGGAAAGTCAATACAACGCGTCGATAAACCTACAAAATTATATCGAGCACGAACTTTAGGATATAAGGCTAAACAAGGCTATATTATTGTAAGAGCACGCATCAGAAAAGGTGGTGCTCATAAAATACGTCCAAAACGCGGAAGAAAACCGCGAGCTATGGGAGTTACCAAATATACGCCTGGAAAGAACTTACAGTGGGTAGCCGAAGAACGAGTTCAAAGAAAATATCCTAATTTAGAAGTATTAAATAGTTATAAAATTTATGCTGATGGAAGGAGCTGGTACTATGAAGTAATCCTCGTAGACCCAAATCATCCAGTAATAAAAAATGATCAAAAAATTAATTGGGTCTGTGAAGCGCCACATCATAAGAGAGTCACTAGGGGTTTAACTTCAGCTGGCAAAAGAGCCCGCGGTTTACGTAAGAAAGGATGGGGTTCAGAAAAAACAAGACCGAGTTTAGGAGCAAATCAAGGTCGTGGAAAATAAATTTTAATTGACTTATTATCTCTTTATAAAATTTTGGATAAATTTATAATTTATTTACACTAATCGTCATTCCACCATCGAGGATTATATTTTGTCCTGTAATATAATTCGCCGCTGGAGAAGCTAAAAACAAAGCGACATCTGCAACCCATTTTGGTTCACCAATATTATCAATAGGGATTTTTACACCTCTAGTTTTTAAAAAATCTCTGATAAGCTTTGGATCATTATTATAAATGGGTGTTAGGAATACTCCTGGAGAAATAGCGTTAACTGTAATGTTGTTTGAGCCTAATTCAAGAGCCCATAATCTAGTAAATGCTAATAAACCAGCTTTACTTACACTATAAATCCCTATTAGGGGATTAGCACCATTTTCTGTTCCTGCGCAAGAAGCAATATTGATTATTTTTCCAGATACTGGTGTAAAATGCTTTTGTCTCCTCATTTGTTTATAAAATGCTTTTGTAACATTCCAAGCACCTTTTAAATTAATCGCCATAATTTTATCATAATTCGCTTCTTTTGCTTTTAAAGTGGGATATAATCCACCATCAATTCCAGCATTATTAACTAATAAAAAAAGGTTGTCGATTTTCTCAAGTACACTCTTCGCCATTTCTATAACTTGTCCAGAATCCGAAATATCGGCTTTTGCAATAAGGATCTCAACATCATAATCTTTAAGAACGATTTCACGCGTTTGTTCTAAACCTTCTTCATTAATATCATTTATAACTAGATCTGCTCCTTTACTAGCAAAAACTTTTGCCATCTCTCTTCCAAATCCACTTCCACCAGCTCCAGTAATGAGAGCTACTTTACCATCTAAAAATTTATTTTCATCCAAATTTTATTTCACTTCCATTTTATTTAGAAAATTACAAAAAAAATTATGGTTAATACCCAGCTCCAAATAAGCCTTTACTCGCTTTATATGTACCGAGGAACTTTCCTGCTGGTGGTGATTCAAAAGCTATTGAAATATCAAGAACACTTGGCTTTCCCGAATCGATTGCTCGTTGTAACGCGGGTTTTATGTCTTCAGGTTTTTCAATTTTTTCTCCATAACATCCAAATGCTTTTGCGATTTGGGAATAATCGATTGTAGGTAGGTCAACATCACAATATCTTCGTTTCATAGCATTTTTTTGATAAGTCTTTAACATTCCCCATGCACAATTATTTGCAATGCAGATTATGATTGGTAAGTTTAACCTGACTGCTGTTTCAAGTTCTTGAACGTTAAACATGAACGATCCATCACCATTAATGCATACAACAAGTTTATCTTTTTTAGCAAGCTTTGCAGCAATAGCAAAACTTGAACCGACACCTAAATGTCCCATTCCTATCGAAGAATAAGTGCTTCTTGGATTTCTGTGAAAGTTTGATATTAAACCATATGTAAATATCGCAATATCTCCTCCATCTACCGATATAAGTGCGTCAGGAGGAACAAAATCTAATATTTCAATAATCATTCGTTCGGGTTTCATTGGAATTTTATCAGATTCCAAAATTTTATCAATAATCGTTTTATCGATTTCACGTGCTTCTTGGAGATAATCATTCCACTGAGACCATATAGCGATCATATCTTTTGGCAGATTTATTTCCATATCATTTAACAATTGGCTGATTACTGCTTTAATATCCCCAATAATCGCAATTTCAGAAGGTCTATTTTTCCCAATTTCATTAGGATCGATGTCTACTTGAATGATTTTTTGATCTTGATTCCATAAAGGACCCATACCATATAATGTGGTATAATCCCAACGACAACCAAGTGAAAGAACTATATCTGCTTCAGAAGCAGCCCTTCGGAAGGTACTCGACAATGGATATGACCCTGCATATGTTTTCTCATCAATAGAAATAGCACCTAATCCATTAAGAGTTGTCAATGTAGGAATTTTGTATGTTCTTGACAGTTTTTTTAATTCATTTGAAGCTTCAGAAGCAATTGTACCTCCTCCTGAAATAATGATGGGTTTTTTAGCTGTTTTTAAAAGCATAACAGCTTCTTTTATTACTTCAAGATTCCCACTCGGTCGATAAATTGGTCGATATCTTTCAGGGGGGATAATCTTTTTAAAATCTTTATCAGTAGCCTCCCTAACTAATGCAGTCTCTCTTAATTCGAGGAAAACTGGACCCCGCCTCCCAGATAAAGCTGCTTTGACACATCTTTGAACCGCAAAAGGTATCTCATAAGGATCTTCTACTGAGATAGCTAATTTGGTGATAGGTCGCATTAATTCCATCTGGTTTAAACCACCCTGCAAAATTCCAGTATCATCAAACATTCTGGCGATTTGAGCCCCAATTGCTAATAACGGGATGGAATCTGCTTGTGCAACAGCAATAGCGGGAATAAGATGAGTTACACCCGGTCCAGCTGTACCGAGACATACTCCTATTTCTCCAGTGGCCCGCGCCCATGCGTCTGCCATATGACCCCCCGCTTGTTCGTGACGTACCATCACTGTATCAATACCTTCTTCGCGACCAAATCTTTCAACAGCATCATAAATTCTAGTTAATTCTCCTCCAATGATTCCAAACATTTTAGTTATTCCTTCATTTAGAAGACATTTAACTAGTAAATCTCCACCATTCGATACTTGTTTAGACATATATACAACTTATTTAAATTAAAAATTAAAGTTTCTTAAAATCATATCTAAATTGAAAATGATATATTTTAAAAAGAAATCAATTCGAGATAAAAACCTATTAATTTTTTGGTATCTAAATAAAAGAAATTGACTTTTCCAGCTTTTCCGGTTTGAATAATTTCTATATTATAATTAATTTTAAAATCATTTATGATCTCGTCAGCATTTTTACTGTATATTCCTAAATGATGCAAACCTTCATTTCCTTCTCTAATAAAATCTAAATATAAATGATCACCACTAGATTCTACCACTTCTACTATTTCAAATTGCTTTCCTGCGAAGTTTTGCATTATTTTTTTCATTTTAAATACGACTTCTTTTCCTTTATAAACTACAGTAGAATTTTGTTCAACTATTTTTAATTTTGATTGAAAGTTTAGGAGACATCCAAAATACGGCATGGCTTTTTCAATATCATTTACAACAATTCCGATTTGATCAAATTTTTCTATTTTTAATACATTCAATAAAAAGGCTCCTCTTCTATTTTACCTTATCTGCGAAATCTAAACTACCTGTAGGATTTCTTAACGGAAATTCTTTATTTAAAATCATTCTTTTTAAATCTTTTGCTAATAAAATTGCCCCATTCCTGTCAGATTGTCTAAGAACTACGGGTACATTTTCGCCCTCAAATTTAATAGTTTTAAGATCTAATTTGAAAGCATCGGGGCATAACATTGAACATGCCCCGCAATTAAAACATCGAGATCTATCAATTCCTATAATTACTCCTTTTTTCATTATGAATGCGTTAGTTGGACAAGTTTCTGCGATATGACATTCCTTACAAGTTTTACATGCTGAAGAATCAAAGATCATAAGATAATTTTTATCCCATACATCCCCATAAGTAATTTCCGCTACTTTCTCACGACCAACTAGACTTAAGATATTCAATTTTACGTCTTTATCAGAGTGAACTATATTATTTAAAATTCTCTCATTTAGAATGGGAATTGGAACAGCAATGCTACATATTGGTTCAAGACCGTAAGATGTTCTGAATGCTCCCATATATTCTGGTTTCATAGAATTGAACGGAGCAATTGTCATCATATTTGGTTTTTCGATATAATTACGTGTTCCAGGACCTATGAGGTATCCCATACTTCCATTTACTAATAAAGGGGATCCAACACCAAAGGATTCAAACTCAGGATCATTTTGAAATGGATTTAGTGCCCCACATCCGGAAAAAGTGATTTGTGATTTGTTTGGTTTAAATGGTAAGCTCGAAAAAATTGTATTGACTTCATAAGACTCACAATTGATCATGGCGTTATAATTTTTGATCGACTGTCTCGTACCCATTAATTTAGCAAACTGCATATCGTCTAATCGCATCACTTTTTCTATTGTCTCACCTTCACTACTCTTAGCGATCACTGTAAAATTTTTTCCTTCGACCAATTCTCTAAATAAAGATCCTCCACAATAATTTGATATGGTCTGACTTTGACTAGTTCCATAAATTATTAAATCAACTATTCCTAAATATTCATTCGGACAAGGTCCTGGAAAAGCTGGAATTCCATTTATGGATATTTCAGTAAATTTCCTTAAAGTTTTAGGAGGCGTGATTCTAAAAGATAATATGCCTAATATTCCACTCATTAAACCTTTCGTGGCCGTTGTTATTACATCAACGTCATCAAACCTTATTTCTTCACCATCTTCTATACGTTCAATAAATTCTTGAACTGTAATTATATTGCTCTTGCCAAGTTCAATTTTTTGTATAATTTCTGATAAAGATCGATTTTTCACTCCATTAACCACTACTTTCATTAATACCTATACTTTCTAAAATATTAAGTCATAATAAAATTTTTTTATTAAAATATTAATTTCAAATCTTATAGAATTAAAAAGAATTTATTGAATTTTAAGAGGTCCTTCAAGATTGTCTTACTTTGAATCAAGATTAAGATTAAATGTGGAAAATTTTGAGGAAATTAAAAACAAATTCACAATTTGTGAAAAACTAGGAATTAAAAACGTAATTATAGAACCTATTGGAAAATTAAAAAATCTTGGAATTGATTTAAGAGAAAAATTAGAATCTTTGACGAAGATGCATCTCTTTTATCGGACGTGTTTTCGACCTAAAAATGTAGATGAATTAAAAAATAAGTTAAGTTCAAATAGGAAATTACCAACCATTTTTTCAATTGAAACTCCAAATAAAGAAGTTCAAATTCAAGCGGCTAAAGATTCCCGGGTTGATGTAATTTCATTTACAGATCCTATAACAATGAAAACATTGACTTCTGGAATAATTTCCTTATCAAAACAAAATAATTCCTTTATTGAAATCTCCCTAACATCAATGATGGTAACTAATAAAGCTCAACAATCAAAAAATTTTAGAGAATTATATCGAATAGCTCACTCAGTTAGTTCATTAACGAATAATTTCATTATTAGTGGAAATTTTGAAGATCCATATCATTTAAAACATCCAAGAGCTCTTATTAGTATTTGTCATACACTACTGGGACTCTCAATTATAGATGCAAAAAAAGCATTTAAGGAAAATGTTAAAAGATTAATTAAGAGAGTACAAGATCGATATGATACGAATTTTATAGAAAATGGAGTAAAATTCATTAAAGAAGGTGAGTGAATATAGTGAGAAACGAACGTAATAGGTATATTCTTTTTAAGATAATTCATAATGGAATTCTTTCATTAGATCATTCAGATATATTAAAATCAATTTGGAAATCAATATGGTATTTTTTTGGTATTAAGGAAGCGACTAAAATTGGATTATGGGTAATTGAAATAGATTTAGAAAAGGAGTTTGGAATAATTAGATGTGCTCACCAGACCAAAGAGGTTCTAATTACTGCCTTATCTCTTATTACTGAAATAAATGGATTTAAAGTAATTTTATCCCCTGTTAAAACTTCGGGGACGATAAAATCAATGAAGAGAGAATCTTATCTGAAAAAACCTTAAATAATGGTGTTATCAATAAATAAAATGGCTGAAAAAAGATTAACCATTGGATATATTGAGAAAAATGATAAACGTCTAAGATTAAATATTACAAACAATCAATTTCTTCAAAAAGGTCAATTTTTACTCGTAATTCAAGCAAATAATAAAGATTTTAGTAGGATTATGATTTATCCAATTAACGTAAACAAGATTATGAAAATTACCATATCAAGTTTAAAAGAAATTACAGAAGATCTTAAGTTATTCTCATCCATATTAAAAAAGTTTAACATAATTCATAACTCTGGTCTTACAATAAGAAGAGATCTCTTTATTATTGAGATATATCTTAACCTAAGATTTTCAGATTCAAAATATAAAGTTTTAAAAATTTCTTTAGATAAGATTAAAAATGAGTACATAGATATAGATATTGAAGAGATTAGCTTAAATAATTGAGTATTACAGATAGAAATGAATACATGGAAAATAACATTAGGATTAGAAAATGGGAAACATGAAGAGATTGAATTATATGATGCAAAAGTGTACTTTGATGGTTATTTAAAAATTAAAAGGAGTTACTTTAATCGTTTAATTAAAGCAATCAAAATCACCAAAAATTATGCAATGAAACACGCAATACAAGAAGTTTTAAGCCCTGATAAGGAAGATTGGGTTTTAAACCCTTGGCTATTGATGATTGTAAAAGATATTGAAAAAGAAATGCCATTTTGGTTTCTTATCAGAAGAGAAATAGATTTATCGGGATTATTAGTAGCGATTGGTCCTAAATCCTTTGCTGAGTTTAATAGTCAAAATTTTAGTGATGCTAAACGAGATATAAAAAGAATAATTAATTTCATAGTCTCGTACTTAAACAAGTTTAATTGTATAATATTCATTCCAAAATTCTTATCTTCATAAAAAGATCATTTACTCAACCAAATGATACTTTTTATAACGCTTATCCAATATATAAAGGAATTTTCAATATTTTTCAGTCTGTTGGACATCTAGGTTCCAGTAATCATCAGAATAAATTTCTAATGCTAATGCGTGGTCCATTTTCTAAATTGAATATTTTTTAAAATCAAGTAAGATAAGAATAATATTCAAAAATTTAAAATTGGACTATTTTTTATTTTATTTATCATTTCTTAAAATGTTTAACAGCATAATATTTATAAAAGTGGATTTAAAAACGTGAAACGTCCAGCCAATAAATTATTGATATTAACGATGATAATCCTGATTTCTTTAAGTTCAATCACATCAATTCAAAATGCTAAATGTTCAACAACATTAATACCAAAAATTGGAAATACACCTATCATCGATGGAGTTATTGATCTGCAAAATGATGAATGGGCTGATTCTAGCAAGTATAGTCTCTTTTTGTATCATAATCTTTCAGCACCTGAAAATGGGCTACCTATTGATTTATGGACCTTGCAGGATCAGACCTCTCTTTTTATAGCAATTCAGTTTGAATTCGATCACCATGATTCGAGTGTATATGATGATGAATTTTTAGGCATTCTAATTTCTGATGATGAATTAGGTGATTATAGTGATGCAAAATTGATTCAATTTTCAAATATGACTGCGCAAGAATTCCAATATTTAGATTATTACATCGACAATTCCGTGTTTATTCTAGATAATGAGTCTAATGGAGAAGGAGCAGCTGCTTTAGATGGCAACAAAATAACTTATGAATTTGGGATACCAGTTGAAATAAATGATAAGAGTGGTCAGGATGTATGGCTTCAACACCAATTTACATATAATATTAGTATTGTTTATGGAAAAACAGCATCATATCCTGAAGGGATCTTGTTGGAGAACAATTTTTTAATTGAAATTCAATTTTCAAGATATATCCCGCCCACGCATTCAATTGAAAAGATCCTTTTTAATACGATCATCTTTGGGATTGTTGGAGCAATTTTTATTTATTATATTAATTCATTTAGAAATGTTAAAGATAAAGTCAAACGATTAAGGAGCTAAAATGTCAAAAATTAAAAAAGAGAATCAATTAAAGCAAAATAATATCACCGATGATAGCTTTGCATTCAAATCTGTTACTCGTTCCATAATACTCAGTGGAATTTTTTTCATTGCTTCAATATTTTTTAATGGAGAAATTATAGAGCCCTTTGATACAAGTATACTTCTTTGGAATATTATTGACTCAATTATAAAAGTTGTTTTTATCTTATTATTCTTCATTTTTATGATAATAAATGTGGGAAATTACAAAGAATTAACGGGTAAGCCTTTAAACTTCAAGGATATAATATTAATATCATTTCTATCAATAATTCAGGCTTACAGAAATCCTGTTGTCTTTACTTTTACACTTTTAGGTCTGCTAATTTTATTAGTTTACTTGTATTTTTTACAAGATATTTAATCATCCAATTTTTATATAAAATTGTGTTCTATTATTTAAGAGATTATAATTGATTTTCCAGAAGGAAGAGAAAGGATAATATCATCTTCCTTTAGCAATTTGATCCATTTTTTAAATGCGTCATCACTTTGATTGATTAGAATTGATTTAATTTCTCTCGCTAGCTTTCCTTTAGATAAACCCTCTTTTGATGGTTTTATTTTAATAACCTCAATTGCTTGAGTTTTAATTGCACTCAAAGGACCACAGAGAATCTTGAGGAATATAACCCTTTCGTCTCCAGCAATATCAGTTTTTGATTCTTCTATTTCTAATCCGATTCCTAACTCTGTTTTTGCATTTTTTATAACATTCTTCTTACCAGTAATCATGAAAGATCCTTTAGGTAAGTATTCACCAGTAGGAGGTGTTTTTGATACTTGATTTGGATACACATAAAAGACGTCTACATAACCCCAATCCTCTTTCCAAGCATTAGAATAACTCCCCGTAAAAATGGCGGCCTCATTTATAGTAAGCTCAGGAAATTCTTTGTTATCTGGATTTTTAACGATTACTAAAGGGGACCCAGAAATATTTGTATGAAAAACAAGATCCTCCGGTTGTAAGTGTGTTTTAAATAACATTTCGTTTGAAGTAGCATCTCTCCCCCCAATTATTAAAAATCCATTTGAAGAATGAAACCATCTAAACTTCTCATACCACATTTGTTTTCTTCTTTTTACTAGCCCTTCTACCTCTACTTCAAGAGATTCTTTCTCTGTAATAAATTTTGCCACCTTTTTTTTTTGAAACTCAATAGCTTCTATCGTTCCCTTTATTTTCTGTTCTGCTTTTTTTCCTTTGGAATAAATTAAATTCGCATTTTCACCAATTGTTTTCCTTATATCTAAATTCACTTCTTGATTTGAAATTTTAATTACCAATTTTCGAATCTCAGGGATTATTTTCACAAATAATTCAGTACCTTCTACACCATTCATTTTTGCATCTAATAACCTTTTATTTATATCATACCAATTGTATCCTTTATCTTTTGCTTCAGAAATGACATTAAAAAGTTTTTCTAATTCACTAAAATGGGCATAAATGAAATCTCCATATTCATAGTATCTTTCTTTCTTTGTATATAATTCCTGAAGGTATTCTTCTTGGTTTTTTAGAATTCGATTATGAGCATCTATCATCTCATTAATCTTTTGATTTTGATGAGGTTTAATTGCTGAAAGATCTAATTTAGAATAATAAGCATCCACCGCGTGATTAAATGATTTGTAAAATTCCTTTTTATAATCACGAAAAATCTCTAGTTCAAATGGTAGAACTGCGAATTGGTTTTCATTTTCATCAAAGACAATATGAGCATTTATCTCCCCGAACAAAAGTTGATTTCTGAGATTTTTAAATTCATTAAAAAAATCTTTAAGCTGTATATCGTTTAGTGATCGTGTATTTATGGTTTTATCTACTTTCGCCCTGTAACATAATTCTTCACTAATTATACCCGAAATTCCAATATTTCTTGCTAGAATTCTTACAATCTCGTCATTCGAATCTTTAATTACATCAATAAACTCTGTCTCATTAACAGTCAAAAATCCAATGCTTCGTTGACTTGGAAATTCATATTCTCGGTTTGCTAAAACATCTCTGTCCTTGAACTTTTTATATGACTTTGCAATTTTGATAATATTGTTTTCATCTAAAAATAGATAATTTCCCTTGTTAAATAATTCAATTATGAATTTTGAATCTCCTTCTTCATAAGAATATATTTCGATAACTATTATTCTATCAAATTCATGTTGAAAAACAGATTTAATCTTTCTATTCTTCAATAATTTTCTTAATGAAGTAATATATTGGCTTGGATATTTGGGAATTGGGTAATCATAATCCGTTAAGTTTATTCTTGAATCATTTTTTACAATTAAATTGACTTTTTCTCTCGTTTTTGTTGAGATTTTCAAAATTAATAAATCTTCCAATTCATAAACATTTACAATTGTTCCTTCTGAAAGAATTAGATCTAATTCTTTTGAGATTATATGTACATCAAAATTTGAAAAATTAGTTTGAATTTTCATTTTTAATTATTTCATTAGAGTAATATAGTTATAATCCTATAATTTAAAATCATTTTTATAATAATCAATATTAATAGTAGTGAATATGCCAAAAAAAGATTCTCGTTCAAAGAAAGTCAATATTAAGAAGGAAAGACAGAAGCTAATTAAAGAAAAATTGAAACAAATCGATAAAAAAGAATATCAGAAAGAAAAAAAAGGCACATCCAAATTAGATAAGCGCTTGGAAAAAGAAACAAATCTTTATTGGTATCGAGCATTAACTGGAGCACTATCTGGTATAATAGGAAGATTAATCGGTCTCATAGGATGGTCATTATTAATTTGGATGCTCTGTTTTTGGTTTCTTATGCCTTTTGTTACCAATTTCGTGATTTTGAAATATGAATACGATAAAGAAACATGGAATTGGAAGAAAATTATCAAACCCGGTCTTGGAATCTTCTTCTTATTATTTATGATAACCTCTGTAATCATTCATACTTTGTTAGCTTTTTTCTAATGCTACAGGATTATTCGTTGCTTTACTCTTTTTTCCGTTTTACCCTTTGAACTGAAAGTTATTTCATCTAATTTATAAATTCGATTACAATATACGCATTGGATTTTTAAGGGTTTTTCCTCCAATACGGTGAATTCCGAATCAACTGGTTCATCTGAATTAGAAATACATGTTGTATTAGCACATAAAACTAATGTTTTGATAACTTTTGGAATTGTAACTTTTTTCTTTTCAATAACCTTATAATTCTCTATTAAAGATATAGAATTGTTTGGAGAAAGTATGGATATTTGCTGCATTTGCGTCTCATTTAGAAAAACCCCCTCAATTTTAATGATATCTTTCTTTTGGAATTTATTTGAAGAGACATTAATACCAATTGTCATGAGGTTCGGAGATTCATCTAATCCTGTAAGATTTAGTATTGTTAGAGCGTATCCCCCCGTGATATGATCAATTACAGTTCCTTTCTTTATTTTATCAATCCTTAGTTTATCTTCTGACATGGTCCTTTTTATTAAATTACCCTTACTCATAAAATTTTTGTTATTAATTCTGAAAATTACATAAAAATAGTTGAAAGAAAGAACAATATGGGTGTTAAAATTACATTATATGATAAATTATCATCAATTTCTAAATTAAGAAAATCTAACACGCCGATAATAACAGCTCCAACCGAAGAAAGAATAAGTAAACCAAAGTATGATAAATTGTATATTCCATTCAATAAAACTAGGCAGATAAATCCTGAAACAAAACCACTTATCATTCCAGCAATCAAACCTTCATATGTTTTATTTGTCTTCCTTATGGTTCTATGACCAAATACTCTACCAAATAAATTAGAAGCCATATCTCCAAATATTGATATTGTCATAGAAGTACATATCACTAATGGTCCAATTGGTTGGATTATTCCATATAAAATTATAATTGAAAAACAACCTACACCCATTGAAATATGAGGTCCAATTCTTGTTTGGATCTCTTTTTCTCGGAGTATTAAATTTACAGGCTTTAAAGGGTAGTAATCCGGTCTAATAATTCGTATTAAATCTACCGAAATTAAACCTATGAGAGAAATTCCAACTAAAAAAATGACCAAATATTGCGTGAAAATCATTTTGTTTCCTTCTAAATTGTAGAGAGAAAAAAACAAATCAGAGATTATCGGGGGTAATAGATTAAGAATATATATAAATACATTCTGAACTAAAAAACCTAATGTAAAATAAAAAAAAATAATAGCTAAAACAACTAAATGGGTTAATTTACGATAAATATCATATTTTAAAGGTAATTGTTGAGAATATACAATATAATATCGCTTCCATGAATCATCTTGACCCTTAATTCTTCTTTTTTCCCTGTGAATAAAGTAATATAATATGGGAAAATAACCTATTATAAAAAAAATGATAAAAGTATCAAATGGGAAAACAATAAAATCAGTTGTAGATAATTTTAAGATTACAGTAAGAATTAAACTTATTGTTATACTCAACATCAAAACTATTGAATTACTAAGATTGTTAATAAATGCATTAGTTTCTCGCTTTCTTCTTGATAATATTGCGATATAAAATAAAATGCCTGAATAAAAATAAAAAATACAAACAGTAACCAAAGATAATATATTCAAAGAAAAGCAAACTCACAAAATTATATAAATAGAATTTATAATTTCAGCTTTAAGATTTTTACTGATTAAGCTAAAAAAAAGAAAAAAAGATTAAAATTTTGATTCATCAACGATTGGCATATCTGAAGACTTCAAAGCCTCAGAAATTTCTTCAGAGGGTAATTCGAAGTCTATTAAATTCCCCTCCATAAATTCCTTATAAGCTAAAAGATCAAAATATCCATGTCCACTGAAATTAAATACAATTACTTTTTTTTCATTATTTTCATTCGCTAATACAGCTTGATTTATAGCTTCTTTAATAGCGTGACAGGTTTCAGGAGCAGGCAGAATCCCCTCAGTTCTTGCGAATTGAAGTCCTGCTGCAATAACTTCCGTTTGAAAGTGCATCGAAGATGTCATAAGTTTGTTATTTATTAGGTTTGAAATAATCGGAGCAATTCCATGATATCTTAGTCCTCCAGCATGTATTGGGTGTGGAATGAAACTATGCCCTAAAGTATGCATTTTAAGAATAGGAGCCTTTTTTGCGGTATCGCCATAATCCCATCTATATTCTCCTTTAGTCACACTCGGACAAGCTCTAGGTTCAACTCCTATAAATTGAGTATTTGGGAGTTTCCCTTCCAATTTATCTCTCATAAATGGTAACGCAAGTCCACTGAAATTTGAACCCCCACCCATACACCCGATTATTATATCGGGCTCTGAAATTCCAACTTTACTAAGTTGCATTTTTGTCTCTTGACCTATTATGGTTTGATGCAAACATACAAAATTAAGCACACTACCTAAGGAGTATCTTGCATCATCTCTAGTTAAACTATGTTCTACAGCCTCAGAGATTGCAATTCCTAAACTTCCTGGATGTTCTGGATTTTTATCATAAAATATTCTGCCAGACATCGTATGTTTTGAGGGACTTGCATGTACTTCGCCATTATAAGCTTTCATTAGTATTTTCCTCCCTGGTTTCTGAATGTAACTCGCTCTTACCATATAAACAACACATTTCAAACCAAATAAATTGCAACCATAAGAGAGTGCTGAACCCCATTGCCCTGCTCCTGTTTCAGTAACCAATTCCTTTAAGCCCTCTTTTTTTGCATAAAATGCTTGAGCTAAAGCAGTATTAGGTTTATGGGATCCTGTTGTTGAAACTGATTCATTTTTGTAAAAAATCTTGATATCATCGCCTTCTATTCCCAAATCCTTTTCTAATCCATAAGCACGATGGAGAGGTGTTGGTCGATATGTCTGTGCATATATTTCCCTTAATTCTTTCGGAATGGGAATCGTTCTTTCTTGTGATACTTCTTGCATCACACATTCCTTCGGAAATATAGCAAAAGCTAATTCTGGAGGTGCTGGCATTCCATCCATTGGATTTATTAATGGAGTTATGGGTAAAGGTAAATCAGGTAAAATATTCACCCATTCTTTTGGGACTTTATTTGGTTCTAATAAAATTCTTGCATTAAATTTACTCATTTTCACATATCCTTCAAATTTTAATTATAAGTTTATGTCTCCTTATATTAATGGAATTCAAAAATATAATGCATAATAGTCAAGGCAATTATTAAATAACTTGAAAGAAAAATAAGCGGGATTATTAATATGATTTAAACCAATGAAAGAGCGTTATCAAGAACGCCACTGCCACTGCCACTGCCAACGCCAAAAAGCCATTTTTTCAGTGAACATAATTTAAACCCATATTAAAGATATTTAATTTAAAACTCAAATTAACTTATAAATTTAATGTTTTGATAATTATATTTTCAATAATATCTGAAAAGTGAATAATTATATATTATTAATAATGAGAATGAAATGAGAATATGAAGCTATATTTAGCGACCTTCGAAAATCTTATTCAAATTTTTTGCTGCTATTCGCATGACTTTGACGGTCTTCATCAGTGTTTCAATTACGGTTCCTGCACATACAATTACTAAACGTCCTGCATTACTCACAATAATATACCCGTTTTCTGCTCTTACTATTATTTCACTTAAATCTTCTTGAAATAAAGTTTGAATCGTTGAGCTCCCTGTCATTAATAAGGCAGAAGCCAATCCGCAGAATTGGTCTCCATCAACTTTATATTGTGGTAAGGCAGAGAAAGCTATCTGATATCCCTCCTTTGAGACGAGTGCAATAGCCTCTATATCTGCATTTGAAGTAATAAATGTTATTTGAGGGCTAATTCTCTCAATATCATTACTAGTAATTCCTAGATCCGAGCCGAATTCCACTTATAACACCATTTGGCAATTAATTTTATTTTTAAAATATACGAAAATTAGTTATTATAATTTATTATAAAAATTATATCTTTTATGTTTTTATTTTTATACATTGAAAAATCTAATCTTGATTAGATACTAATAAAAAAAATATAATCTGTTATGTCTCTACTTAAATTTTAATACTTTATCAACTATAAGATATTTAAATTTTTAATTGGTTGAAGCTTAAAACCTTCAAACTAAATTCGCAAGAAGAAGGCTCTAATTATGATCACCACTCGAGAATCAATTAATTATCAATTTTCTCTAATTTTTGGTTATTCTTCTCCCAATGAAATTGTAGTTGGAGATGTTATTGGTCCAGGTAAATTAACTACAGGGAAAATGAATCAATTATCAAAAGATGTTATCACATATTTAAGGATGTATAATGCTATTTTAAGAGATTATACGGGTTCTGAACTATTTAGTATTGAATTTGAACTCTATAATTATGATGAAAAAGAAGCATCATTAAAAATCTTCCCAAAATCAATGTTATTAATCCCTGGAAAATTTAAAGATTGTGAAAGCTTACTTCTTGCATTAAAACCAGAAACTGGATACTTGGATACACATAAATCAAGAGAATCAGTTAATAATGTAAGCAAATTATTCTTCGAAGTAGAAGAATTCATGGACCATCCAGATTTAAATAAAGATCAAAAACAAATGGTGCTTCGAAACTTTGCATCTAGATTTAGCAAAAAATTATTTGGAGACTTACTCGAAGATAAATGGAATAAAAAGCTTATTGGAGTCAGTTCATCTTTACCTACAGAAAAAGAAATGTTAGACACGTTTGCATCAATTAAATCAGATGTTAAATATTATTGGAATAAAAGACCAATTGAAATTAGTTTTTCAAACCCTTCTTTTCAAAAATTTAGAGATCCCCTTGATGAAAATTCTTCCAAAGAACATTTAAAATATGCAATTTCCGAGCCTAGTGCAAATTATATTGTTGAAAAAACACTTCAGTTAGGTTCGAATTTATTAAATTTGGCTAATGCAGGAACGATTGATGAATCAAAAGAAAGTGTAATTTCATTTATAATCGATCGAATTAATGCTAAGATTGAACAAATTAACGATTTTCATATTGTACAGTGGGTGATTGATGAATTTGAAAAGGATATGAAGATTTTAGATGCAAATTTCAGCCACTTTTTAGAAAAATCTAAAAATTTTCTAGTTTCTGGAGAATCAGGTAACTTAAAAGAATTATTAAAAATATATGGGGATTATATCCATCAAGAACTTGGAAATAGTGATAAAATTTATGATGAAATCTTCACTTTAGCTGATCAATCAATATCACAATCAATTCGTAATTCAGATAAACTTCGAGCTAATGATTTAAATTCTTCTATAAATATTTTTTCTGAAATTGTAAAAGCAAGCTTTGATATAATTAGAGAGAGTTTACCTCAATATTTAGCTCGAAGAAGATTAAAGACTTTTATATTGAATCTAATTAATCAATTAAAGAGTAAATTTACTCATGAACAAGAACCTGCTAAAACAATTGGAATTGATCTTGTAATTAAATTTCAAGAGTTTTTGTTTAATCAAATTGAACTAAGTACCATCCATTCTACTAAGGGATCTTATTATGAGGAGGAAATTTTAACTAAAGAATTTAAAAAAATAGTAAAACAGAGTATTTCATTATTCTTTGAAAAATCTCAGTTGGAGATAAGTGATATTATCTCTTTCGCAGAAATTCAAACGCAGGCATCAAATACAATAAAGAAACATATTGACAATTTTAAAACATATTCAACAGAATTGGAATACTTGATAAGTTATATTTTGCGTTACAGTACCATTAACCGATTTTTAAAAGAAGAATCTAAAAATAATATCAATGATCCAGTTACATTTTCTAATAAATTCCATCGATTTTTAGAAAAACGTATTGGGGGAATTAATTTAGCATGGAAATATTATGTTTTAGAATGGATAACGGATTATGCGAAGCAATTTTTTAAAGTTGAGGAACCGCGAAATTGGACCTTAAATGAAGTTGTATCAAATTTTATTAACTATTTAGAAGAAAGAGAATTACAGGAACAAAAAATTGATTACTTTTATAAATTCTTAGATCAATATATTGCAAAGGTTTCCAATGAGTCAGAACAAAATTCATTACTAGAATTTTATAAGCAATTTGAGTACTGTAGAGGAATTGCTACTGAATTCCCATTATATATTCGAAAAAGAATAGAAACCGAAATTAGCATATTGGATATGAAACAAGAAGAATTATTACCAACTAAGTTTCTTAAGTTAAATGAACAAGATACTTTTTATAATTACATTGAAGAAGTGAATTTAAAATACTTCTCTAAATTGATTCCTCGTCCAGTTTCTATAATTTTAAATCATACATTTACGGATAATGAAAGAGAGTTGTTTAAAAGAGAATTGTTTTATGTTTTAAATTTCAAGTATTGGGCAAATAAGTCATTATTCGAAATTTCAGATAATTTTAAAGAGGTTTATAGAGCATGGTTGATAGAAGAATAAGTGGGATAAAGAGAAAAACCACTGCGATAGAGAGCACATACAGACATTTTCAGACGATAAATAAAATACTTACACATTTTAAACGTGAACAAGATATGAATTTAATTATGAAATTAGTACCAAAAGACGGCACTCTTAAATCTTTATTATTAGCTACTGCCTCTATTCATCTTTATCATAATATGGGTATTCGATTGCTTGAAACACAACAATATAATAAATTTGCTTTTGAAACTGCGGACCATTTTGAGGAACAACAGAAGAAATTATTATTTGAAGAATTCGATTTGCTATTGAAAAATTCTTTTGATCTTGAGATTGACCTGATTCATAAGATTACAAAATTGGAAAATTCTTTTTTGAATTTGTTATTAAATGAAAGAATCGTAGAATTATCAGATAATGAAAAAGAACAAGAAAGAAAAAGGCTTGATGAAGAGATTGAACAAGAGTTATTAGAAATTGTTACTAAATATCCCCCATTCTATTTTTATGACTTTATCGGAGATTTAATAGGATTAGTTGAAGAAATTAAAATCGAAATATTAGAAGAGAGTGCTGCATTTAAAGATATTTCAAATGATTTAGAAAAACAATTAGAAAAAGAAGAAAAAGAAGACAATTTCATCGAATTATCTACATTAGATAGATTAATCTTAAGAATCAAAAAGAATTTTGAATTTAGATCATACAAAGAACTGCAAGTTCAGGCAATGCCAGTAAGAATGATTAAACGCAAAATAGTAGAATATGAATCAGAAAAATTTCCCGTGTCTATCAATGCTTTAAGAATATTTATTGAAGGAAATGAGATTAAAGAAAATTTAGTGAATATAATTGATCAAAGTTTAACAGAAAAAATAGATTATGCAAGTTTTGAAAAAAAAGTCCTTTCATTCTTAAAATCAAAATTATATAAGCAATTAAAGAACAATCCTAATGATTTTATATATCTCCTTCAAAGTTTAAAAGAATCTGGCTTTGATGAGATTATTTTCTTACTGAATATGAGAGGCGTTGATGATATCCTAAAAGTAGTTAACATTGATGAAGAAATCATCGAAAAAGTAAAAATGAATATGGTTCGCTATAATATTCAAGAACAAGATTTACTTCTTTTAAATGATCCAGAAAAGAATTTGCTTTATCAGACAAATAAACTTCTTTGTGATTTAAAATATCCATTTCTTCAAAATCTTGTGGAATCAATAGGTAGTTCATCAGATATTGAAGTTATTAATCTAATTTATCGAGATGAGGAAATTCTTCAAAAGTTTTGGAAGTTCTTAGAGGATAGATATGGTTTTACGATTAATGATCTAAGAGAATTCGTAAGAAAAAAACAGATTATTGAAAAAGTGTTTTTTCATGATCTTCACCTTTCCAATTATTCACAAATCATCTTAATTCTTAACTTTGAAGAGTATTTTAATAATATCGTCAAGGATATTTATTTATACATCTTATCTAAAATTTTAAGACAATATAGCCGCATTATTGAATTATATAACAAGATTAGCAATGACAAGGGGTTATATCTTTTAGCAATAACAAAAATTAAAGGCACTTTGGACTCAGAGGAATGGGTTAATATTAAATTCGAAGAATTGATCATATCTCGAATGATGAAACGACAAGAAGAGTTGGTAGTTGTATTCAACGCACAAAATCAAGTTTTTCTCGTTAATGGATTTATCTTATCACGATTAGAAGACAAATCTTTAAAACAAAGCATATCAGAGCTAAAAACTCAGCCGAGTTATATTTTTAGTGATGTTACCCCGTTATCATTGAAAGCTGACATCATTTCTCCGGTTTCATATTGCATAGCTTATGATTTAGTCAAAAGATTCGAAAATTTTAACGAAAAAGGCAAATCGAAGGTTATAGAAGGCATTGAAAAGGTAGAAAAAGAAAAAGTAGAGAAGATGAGGATAGTTCGTGAAAAACAAGAAGAAAATACATTTAATTGGATTGAACGTCGCATTACATCGGCTCTAATGGGTATTGGTCGCCCTGGAATCAACCCGAATCAATTTTATTGGCAAGATAAAGATACAAAAATATTAGCAGAAAGTATTAAAATTCATAATGAGTCTGGCACAAATCCAATGATTACTTTTTTTGAATTTTACAAGGAGTCAATAGATTTAATCAAAAAACTAGAACCAAAATTTAAACTTCCCAACGAAGATAAAATGCATGACGATATATCTCAAATGATAGCAGATGTTTTAATTGAAAGAGTAAAACACGCTCCTTCTCTTGATGAAATAAAAACTATGGTTGACGGAGAAAGATTTGAGATCTCTAAAAGGATGTCAATTAAAATTGGAAAGGTTCTAGATAAAGTTCTCTATTTTAAATTCAAGAAAAAACCGTAATAATCGTCAAAATAAAAAAAATATTATAATTACCATCATTTATTAAAATAGAGTATAATAAATAAAATGATTTTATTATGTCTTGGTTAAAAAAAGAATTCGGTTATATCAAAGATTCAATGGGTCAAATTCTTAAAGCTTTCCTAGTAGTACTTTTATTATCATCCGGTTTAGCGCTAGCTATATTTTTAAGGTTTTTAGGAATGAATGGTACAATTATTACTTTTTTAAGTCTCGTTGTTGAATGTGTGGCTTTAATCCTATGTCATTTTTTACTTCGTAAATATATCAAATCAACTGAGAAAAAAGAACCAAATCAGATTACAAAAAAAAAGCTATAATCTAAAAAAAACGCTCCCATTCTCTTTCTTTTAAATTATTTGAATCCAAGAATGCTTTTATATCCGTTAATAATATCAGTGGATCATATTCCCAAGCTTTTTCTTTATTGAACGAGATGCATTTAATATTAGATATCTCTAATACATTCTTTACAAGTAAACCATACATTGCAACTTGAGGTAGGGAAATCATGAATTTACCTTCAGGTTTGTAATCTATCACTTTTAATGTATTTCCTTCGATTTGGATTAGATCTATGTGTCCGGTAAGACGCGTGTCATTATCTTCCTTCCAAATTGGAACTTCTATGGCAATTGAATCTGGATCTTTAATTAAAATATTTTTTAATATTGGATTATGACCTGGTTTCTTGTTTCGTCCAATAAACGTATCGAATACTTTCTGAGCCCTCATGGGTAGTTTTGATTGAGAATTTAATTCTATTATTTTTCCGGTTCTTATGAGCTTTTTTTTAAAAAATTCAAGGTATGTAGTTTTGATTCCTCTTAATTTGAACTGAGAAATTCTTGGAATGTTTCTTGAATTAAATAGATCATTTGGAATTTTTCCTTCGTAAACTTCTTCGAAATGTCCTTTTAATCTTTCAAAGTCCTCTTTATTTGAATTTATTTGATTGATTTTCTGAAAGTAATGTTCTTTATTCCAATTGAAAGAATAAGGAATATTTTGATGGACGAATGTCTTTTTTATTAAATCATACTTCATATTGACAGAAGAAATTTACGTTTTATCTTTAGAGATTATTATATAATAATAACAGTTTAAATTTTTAAAAAAAATGTATTAATGATTTATTAATTTATCACCGAGAAATAAACTATTTTAAAAAAGTTTATAGACAATCCAAGATTCTTTTCGTGTGAGGATCTGTAGCCAAGCATGGATATGGCGTCGGACTTCTAATCCGAAGATCGCAGGTTCGAATCCTGCCAGGTCCATTCTTCTTATAATAAATCGCGCTTGGTCTGAGTTAATTTTTCCACTTTTTTAATCTTAAATATAAATCCAATGATAAAAGATCAATTTTAGGCGAATATCCTTTAACCTTTCTTGAAGATAAGATTTTTACGATATGATAATTTTGCTCGTCAAAAATCTTTTCTAAAGTTTGAACTGGACGTTCGATGGGAGAGGATTTGTCATTAAAAAGATAGTAATGAAGAATACCTCCTGATTCTTTGAGAAGAAAACAAGCAACATCAAGATAATTAAAAGCCGTTTCGGGCAAATTCATTATTACGCGGTCCACGCGGTTTTTTAAACGTTTTCCTAATATATTTCTCTTATCTAATAAATTTTTAACGTCTAAATTATATGCAGTTATTTTGTCATTAACTTTATTGAGAGTAATATTACACTCTAAATACTTATAAGCTGATGGATTTATGTCAAAAGAATGGATATTTACTTGGTGATTTTTAGCGATTTGAATTGAGAAGGGTCCAACTCCGGCAAACATATCAATAATGTTCTCGTTTTCTTTAAATTGACTCGTAGCTATTCTATTTCTTTCATAAACCAAACGAGGAGAGAAGTAAGCCGTTTTTATGTCAAGTTTAAACATGCATTTATTTTCTTTATGGATTGTCTCAGGATTGTCTGGACCTTTTAAAATTGAGAAATCTCTTAACCGGTATAACCCTTTAATTTCACTTTTTTTTTCATAAACCGACTTTAATCCCTTATTAAGTTGTAAGATAGAACTTGCTACTTGATCCTTGTATTTAGCGCTCTCTTTTTGACTTAATTCTGAAAAACGATCAAACTCAACAATCGCAACTTCACCAATAACATCGTAAGATCTTGGAATTATATTTATCACATCATCTGGTAATTTTTCACGTAATAAATCTACCAGAGAGGTTCGTTTGTTTTTTCCTTTAGGCGTGCCTTTTTTGCATATGATCTCAATCAAAAGGTGATCTTCAAGAATGTTAATCAATTCACTGTACTGTTCATCATTAAGCGACTTTATTGGAAATAGAATATAATCTCCATCGTATTCAATCTTATAATCTTGATTAATAACTCTAACTCCCTTAAATTGCTTACTTAGCACCTTTTTTAGTGTTTCTCCACCCTCTTTTTTAACTTTAATAAATTGGATTTTATTTTTCATTTTATCATAGTTTTAAAGGTTAATTTCATTTCTTTGTTGGAAGAATTGAGGTTTTTAACTAAATCTCTATTCAACTCGTTAGCTGATTTAGAGCAATTAATTAACACGGTTCGATCACAGATAAAATCACTTTTACGGAATACCATATCAAACTCATGGGAAAGTGGTAACAAATTGCTTCCAAAACCATAAAAATTGTCTTGATATTCTCCTACTTGAATTTCCACTTCAATTTTTGCCCCATCCCAGATCTTGCGTTTTAATTTTAAGTCTAAATCAGAACATGCTTTTGATGAATTGATCCCTAAAACACATGTTCCTCTAGACGTTAACTCATTTTCCTTTGTAATTTCAATGGTCGATTTATGAATACAAGAGACATTTACGTGTCCAAAAGCGATTATGCTCTCTAAAATAGTCATTATTATAAACCATCATTAAAATATGCTAATATGGACTCAATATTAAGAAATATAGAGACTTTATCTTTAAATTTACTCATTAAATAATCCTCTATCATGAAAATTACATTATTTTTTGATATTTCTGCTTTTTTATTCAACTCATTTACATATTCGTTTGGAATTAATATCGCTATCTTATCATATTTAGCCTGATTTTTCTCAAAAAAGAATTTTGTATTCTTTAATGCATTATTGCATTGGTCATTTTGCATTATCTCCATTCTTCCCTCGTGTTGACCAAACGGAAAAGACTCCATTAGCTCATACGGTATTATTCCATAGAATGATGAAGCAAATATAACGTGAATTTCCTCTCGCATTACTTCTTTATTAATGAGTTCTAACCATTTTTGAACCTCAAGGGAATAAGTCCCTTTCACATCCAGTTCGGGTATAATTATTAAATATTTAATTTCTTTCGGGACTCGATAATTAGACTCCAATTTATTAAAATAACGGCGGAACAACGGTCTGTTTACGCTTTCAACCGATGAATAAAGCCTCCCATGATTCTTATAGACCTTCTCGTATTGTTCAAAAAAATCCTCGTGGATTTTAATCATCCTATAGGCATTAACCAAATTTGGATGGTTCCTTATTCTCATTTCTACAAGCTCCCATAAATCACCATCCCTTATTGCTTGTCTTATTGTCCTCAATTCTGAAAATGAAAGATAGAGATTGTGCTTTGCTAACAACTCAACTCTCAATTCAGGTTCAAAAGTTCTAACTTCAGCAGGAGTATATTTCGTGCAAACCGGACAATGACACGGAAATTCGATCAACTCATCCAATCTTTTTGTGCCCGTAGAAAGGGTAAAGTAACGATTTTCTCTGGCAAATAAGATATACGCTGCCGAATCCATCAAATCACATCCACAAGCAACTGCTAATGAGAAGAATTGCGGCAAACCTAAACCGAACATGTGGAGGGGTTTATTTGGAATGATATTTTTTTTCACTGTTATAAGCATGTTCAGGGTCAATTCAAACTGGTATTGTAGAAATGCTTTTACTAACCCTCCAATAGCATAAATACCAAAATCTAATTTACTCATTTCAATACTACTTTTTTTTAGTAAATCGGGAAACTTTCCTCCATGGATCGGACCAATCCAATAACAATTTGGATTTTTTCTTCTTGAGATATTTTCTTTCGCTCTCTCTAAAGTCTTTGAAACTTTCGCTTCGGCCACTTCAAAAGTATCTTCCAACTGAACTGGGATATCTAAAATCACGGGAAAATCTGATTCAATTTTTTCTTGGAAACTTTCAATCTCTTCTGGACTGATCTCAATCTTGTTGTCATTATACATGTATTGCTGAAAAGCTCCGCTGTCTGTTGCAATAACCCCATCAAAATCCAGAAAATCATGGATTCCTTTTTTTAACACTTCTTCTCTTTTATCTGTATTCTTATAGAGGATGTATGCATTCGTAAACACACACTGAGCACCCAAATCCTTTAACCCCGATGCCCCGATTACATTATCAAAAGGATGAATTACTGGAAATAGGTTTGGCGTGATCATTTTCTTATTATTTATTTCAATAGTTCCTATACGTCCCAGTGCATCTACATCCTGAATTTCAAATTTCATCTATTCTCACATCACGAGATCCTAACATATCACATTATCACATATCAAAATATTTTTCCAGGCGATTTTCGTTGGAAAGTTTTTCCAGCCAATCAATCTTGCCTAATGCATAATTTTTAATATTTTTTTCGCGCAAAATTAATTCGGCTATTTTAGTAACTAACCTATCGTCACCTGAAGATGTATCTATTTCTAAGAGCGGTTTTTTCATGTCTTTTTCAACAAAGAAGTTCGCACAATTACCTAAAATTTCTGATTGAACATTTTCCCTCACTTTCTGCTCGGAATACCCCCTCGATTTTAATCTCTTAAATAAAATATCCGGCTCACACCTAAGTACAATAACTAAATCAACATATTCCTCAGGTATGATATCCGTGAGGTGCCCTTCGATAATAAGAATTGACATTCCCTGACTTTTACTCTTTTCAATTAAATTTATGATTTCCGGAACGATTTTAACCTCATCAATCACGTACGTATCCCTTTCAGAATCAAATTCTAAAATGAGATCCTTTTTAACGGCAAATTCACTCAATGAAATCACTTTGGCACTCACTTTTTCCGTGAATTTTTCAACCACTTTTTTCGTGATTAAGGTCTTTCCCGTACCGGGTGTCCCCGTAAATAATACAACTTTCATTTTTTCTCATTTTATCTGCATAGCTATTGACATTTCAATAAGTGTTGATAGAAATTTAAAACTTTTAATTATGGATTAACGGGATTTATTTTTTTATCACCAAAAACCAGATAAAGAAAGTGGGAAAGGGGGGCTTCGAACCCCCGACCTCACGGTTATCAGCCGTGCGCTATACCAGGCTAAGCCACTCTCCCGGCTTTACAAATATTTTTTTTGTTTAAAATAGAAAATTATGCTAATTAAATATTAAAGCGTTAAAAAATTTTTTGAGAATCTCAGATTTCATCAATATTAATCTTTTAAAATATCCTATATTTTCTCCTTTCTCAGCATAAATTTAATTAATTTAATAAAAAAAAAAATAAAAGGAAAAGTTCATAACTTAGCAATTTAGGGGCCACCTTGACCATCAGCAGGATACCATGATGCTAAACTTACTCGGACCACATTTAAAAAAGCAAGTATGCTAATAATAGAAGTGAGTATCATAAAACGCTTTTGTATATTCATTTTATTTATCCTCCAATCCATAGAATGGTATCATTATTAATCACTGGAATATTTAAAGTCCTAAAAATTGAAATAATTATAAATACCGTTGAATTAAATTATAAGAATAATGCCCAACTTTCCTAATCTTAACATCATCGAAGAAATTTCTAAAGCTTTTGACAGGATATAATTTAACAGCTGAGGTTTTTGAGAATCTTCTGAAAATCAAAAATTAGGAAAAAAATTGAGATTATTACTCATCACAAAAATTACAATCTTCTTTAAAATAAAAAGAAATAAAATAATTTATTAATCTCTATTCTACTAATTAAGGTCCACCGTGACCGCCTGGAAAATTCTCGGCAAGTCCTATTGATGCACCCTGCAAAGTAGAAAGAAAGACGATTAATGACGTAAAAATTGTTAAAATTTTATATCCAAATCTCATTTTCATCTCTCCTCCAAGATGGAGTAAAGTAAAAATGAGTTATACTCAAAGTATTTAAACCAATAATAATGATAAAAAAAAGTAAAAAAAACCTAAAAAGATATTCATTGAAAAACGGGATATTTTTGCTAGTTGATGATTAATGGGAGATTAGGGACCACCCTGGCCACCGGGCCACCATCCGTATGCTACAGAGAGCATGAAAAAGGAGAAAGTTATTATCAATACTAGCATCATCGTGAAGCAAAATTTTTTAATCACTCGCATCCACCTTTTTATTATTTTTAGGAGATTCTTTATGAATAGAGGATTATTTAAATTACTCTTTTTTGTAAAAAAAACTCTTAAACTTAATCCTTTTAATTGAGACCTACCGTGACCATCTGGAAAATTCGGCAAATTCTATCTACGTAACTTGCAAAATAGAATGAAATCCGATTAAAGACATAAAAATTGTTAAAATTTTAACGAGAGTACAATTCAGCCAAAGTTGTTGATGGAATGGGCATACAATCAATTTATAAAAATATAAAATAAAAGATAAAAAAAAATATTTTAAGCTAATTAATATAATTAACTTAAGGACCACCTTGACCAATTGCCGGAGCCCAATCTGCCATAACTGCAGAACTTGCTAGCAATATTGATAGTGTTGTAACTATCATAGTCAATAATATGAGAATTTTAACCTTCATTTTACCTATTCCCTGGTTTATAAGTGTTCAGTATAATTCTAAATAGAGATATTTAAATTCCTATAAATTTGGAATAAAAGATTTATATTCAATTAAACAAAAATAGTATTGATATGCCCAATTTTCCGGATATAAATAAGATTCACGGATTAATTGAAGATTTAGAAAAAATAAATTTGATTTCAAACGATTTGATTAGCCAATTTTATCTTTATTTAGGAGTTAAACCTCTGATTGATAAAATTGATTTTATAATTGTTGAGGAGGATAGTACTAATTTAAATTTCATCAATCTCGGCATATCAGTAGAGAATTATGATGATAATAATAATAGTGTATTGATTAAAATCTATAAAAATTTTACAAAATTTTTACCATTTATAGTTATAAGGGAAGTACTTAGATGTTTCATAAATGAGGATTTTAGAAATAATAATTCATTAAATCTCATTATAAATCAAATTACAATTACATTCTTATCAAATCATAATCTTGTAAAAGAATGGAGATCTGTTATATTAGAAAGTATCCCTCAAAAAAAATTGGAACTTATTAATGAATTTAATAGATTAGAGTACTTGTATAGCAATATAAACCTCATAAATGATCCTAATCCCACTCAATTCTTTTTTCAATATCTACATAAACATAAAAATTTGATTAACCAAGATGTTAAATCATTTAGTTTTATCTTTTTTAAAGATTTCAAAGAAAGTTTTTCAGAATCAACGTTTAATAATGAATTGGTAGAAACATTAAGAATTATAATAATTATTTTTTTAAGAGTTAAGAAACATCACGATTATCTTCAATATAAAAATTTTTTTTTAGAGTTTAAGACTAAAAAAATCATTGAAACTGATCTAAGTCTTAGAAAATTCACACAAAATATGGATTGGATAAAAAATCATAGTTATATAACCCTTTCTTATCAAATTAATTGGCCTGCTCTTAATATCGCTGTTATAATTTTATATATAGAATTTAATCCTTTATTAAATAAACTGAAACTACTTAAAATTCTTAAAGATGTTCCCTTTTTTATATCTCCTAAAATTTCAGTTATAAGTAATTCTGTTGATATAAGCGGTTATGTAGTAATTCCAAAGATTTATTTAGATGATTTTATTAATTTTCTAAATTCTTTAAAAGAAAACAATTACATTAGTAGCTTTAAAGTTTTATTAAGGCTTTCGCAAGACCATTGTGTTAATTTGAATTACTTTAAAGAAGAATTTGGGAATAGAGGACTTATCAACTATAAACACTATAAATACCAAAAAAAAAATGAAATTGTAATACATCTTGAATGGAATGAGAAATATAAAAACCAAGATTTATCCCTGCTTGAATTTTTAATTCTTAACCGAGTTAGGATGTTTCTATTTAGTGGCTTAGGTTTTGAAAGAAGGGTTGATAATCTTAAAATTATAAAATCTGATATATTTAACGAAATTATAAAACAAAAAACTTTTATTAACAAATTAAAAGAAAATTTAAAAAATATTTACAAATCAGATAGTTTAAAGATTTTTGTCCTCCAAAAATTATATCAGGATCAGGATCTTGGATTCTTTTATGCAAAAAAGAAAATTCATAATTATTTAGACTTAATAAACAAGCTAGAGCCTCTGATTGAAGAAAATAGAATTGAAAATATCAATGACCTACAAAAATTTTTATCTCGTAATATTATCTCCTCATTAATTGAGGATAATCTTGTTATAGCTAAAACTAATATCCAAGATTATGTAATTAAAGAATTCTTCAGCGTGTACTTTGATTCAAAAAGAGAATTCTATCAAAAAGTTGCAAACTACAAAATTTATAATGAATTATTGGAGTTATCTTCTTTTTTGAAGATTTTTAGTCTAAATAATATAATTAAAATTGTTAATGATGAGAAATTGATTAACATTTTATTTCAGAATAAAGACAAAAAACTAAATGAAATCTATGAACAATATCAAGTTCAAGATTTAAATTCAGAGATGCTTGATAAAATCTTAGCTGGTTTTATAGATTCAACGCCTCCTGTATTAACACCTCTTCTTATCAATACTATTATAACTAAAAAATTTGAAAAAGATTATTTTCAGTTAGTATTATCAGATTCAGTCGATATACCGAAAAAATTGCAAAATCTTAGAAATTCCTTTCCAAGAACTCTAATAAACTATAATCAAAATTTGATTTCTTCTGAAAATCTCTATAGTATAGAAATTTCAATGCCTTCATTAGACATAAAAGAGAAACACTTGTTTATTTCAATTATTTACAATATCTTTAAAAATAGTATAATTTATATAAAAAATTATTTATGGAGTGGATTTATACTTGAATTTTTACTTAGAGATTTTTATGATTTTGAAGAAAAAAAGTTTTTTTACACAAAAGACCTATATAAAGGATATTTAAAATTTGTATATAATCATTTTAAGAATAAATTAGGGGTGTCAAGAACTAAAAAGTTTAAGAATCAAAAGATTTTATGGACATGTGAAGATAATTTTTTCGAGCTTGTAAAAATAGTAGGTAATAGAATAGCAAGAGAAAATAACGTCTATGATTCTTTTATATTGGAACAATTAAAATTCTTATTTTTAAATATTGAAAGTTTAATATGTATAACAGAAGAGTTTAAAGAAAAAAAGATAGAAATTTTTTTTCAGAATCATATAAAGGCCATTAAATTCATTCCTGTATTCAAACGCTTTAATTTAAGTAGATTTATAACTTATTTCTATTCTAGTGATTTAAATCAGATCAATTTTAAATCCTTACTAGGAACTAACTTCTTAAAAATAGAATATCCTGCATGCATCGATGATTCCATTCCATTCTTAGTAGACCATATTATTTCCTCCAATCAATTTAATAATTCGATATTAGATAATGTTTTAGCACCAGAAAATAAAATTCGCGAGTATTGTGGATTTGTTGTAAAAAAGACTCATATTTTGTTTCATTTTGAAATGAATTTTACTCCGGAGGGTTGGGATTACGATAGCGTAATATTTAAAGAGCACCTTGAAAACGTGCTTTTCAATAAAGAGTATCAGTTTAAAATTCCAAATTTAAAATCTTTCCAGTTTTCTGACAATGATGAATTACCTCAATACGATCTTAATTCTCCAGAATTTCAAGATCTTTGCGAGATTTACAACTATCATTCCATCGATATCAAATCCTATATTGGAACTAAAAAGATTAAAACAGTAGAACGAATCCAAACCTTACTGAAGAAAGGATTAATATTCCCATACATAATCTTAAAGAATTTGGGATTCCAAGAAAGCCTTTATCTCATCATCCCTGATCTAAATCAAGATTCCGTGAATACTCTCATTAAAATATTTGGATGGTTTAACTATGGATTTATCCATGAAATTGAAGGGAAGTATTTCATTTACGGATTTGATGAACCCGTAGAGTTCACTCATGGGTTAATGATGAAAATCTATTTTCCAAAGTGCGAATTGAGTGAATTCAAGCAACTATTTGACATAGTGTTTGAATATTTGCAAGTTAAGCATTATCTCATTTTGAAGGATTTTGTAAATGGTGAAACGCTCGTTAAAAACATACATGAGGATCCTGATTTTTTTAAAACACATCATCCTTTACGAAATATTATAAATGATCATAAAGATGTTTAAATTAGGTTTTGGACAAAAATAATAAGTCAAGAATAAAAATCTCATCGGATATCATCATTGTAGTGAATTTTTGAAAGTTCTAATTCAAATATTAGTAGAGATCTAAATCTTTTATTTAATCTCTAGCAAATTTCCATCAGTTCCTGATTTCCTCATTTCTCCGGGAGAAAATTTTTTGAGGGTGTATCACGGTTTCAACTTTCATATTTAAAGGGTTATTTTTTCTGAAAAAATCAGGTCACGATCGGTGTTTTTGGGAGCTCAACTCTGTAATTTTAAAACTATCAAAAACTTTATAAATGACACTCTGTCACTTATTAGAATTATGACAATAGAGGTGTTTATTTTGGAAGATAAAAATTATCGATGTCCGAGATGTCGGAGTAGGGAGAAAATTATTGATCATGAGAATTCAATATGGTGCATGAGTTGTGATCTGATATTTGATAAGGTTGATTTAGAGATGTTTGATGAGGCGGATATTCTAGCGAGATCAGAAAAACAGGGCATAATAGGGGTTTTGCTTGGTGAGTTTCTAAAGGATTAACGTACTCAAGTGAGTACTGCTCTTTATTTTTTCCCTAATTTTATGATTTTTAGAAGATCCTTAGAACATTCTTAGAAAAACCTAAGAAAAAACAGTTGTATATATAGTTAGTTTTACTGATCATTTTGCTTTTTCTAGTCAAAAAGTTTAAAATTTGATAATTTAATTGAATGGTAAGAAGTAATTATTATCACAATATTTGTATTTTACAAAGGTGTTCATAAATCCCAGAATCAGAGGAATCTAAATCCAATTACGATTTTAACGATTGGAACGTTAAACAACTGAGAGAATTTGCCAGTAAGAATAACATAAAGGTACCCACGAAATCAAAGAAGGCAGAATTAATAAATATCTTAGAGCCTATAGTCAATCATCCTGAGTTTATTGACAGAACTCACGATGTGATTCCTGATGAAGAATTGGAAGAAGAACTGGTTGCTGGTGAGGAATATGACCCTGCATTGTCTCAAAAGGATAAATTAGAATTAAAATTTTGGCAAAAACCTCCTTATTCAAGTCTTTTAGATCCTGAACTGGCGAAAGACTCTAACGTTGCGTTCTATGATTTATCATCGTTAGTAGATAAGTTTTTCAGTAACATGTTGTCAGAAGATCTGATTAATTACAAGATTTCTGGGATTGCACTAAAAACTTCGGCTCTTTTGCATCATTATAAAATATCAAGCATAATTAGAGAGGAAGAGGATATCCAAAAGAAAGAAGAACTCGAATTATTCCGGGAAAGGCACGGAAGATCCATCCCTAAGACATTATCCCAGCCCATTCAACCTAAAATGTTGATTTCTACAAAAGAGGAACTATTTGATGCAATGAGATCAGCCATCATCGAGACCATGCAAAATAAAGAGAAATTAAAGAGACGTCGCATTCGCCGTGAAGAATTAAAACAGAACAAGATAATGGTACGATCAAAGGCTCAATTACCCAAGGAACTCTTGAGACATATAAGTGGGAGGGAACAATCCGTCGAAGAATTACATGAATCGTGGTTTAATAGAATAAAAGCAAGAGTAGAATTTGATAATAAGGAAACATCTTTTTATGAGATTGCGAAGATTATTGTTGATGAGGAAAAAAGTGAGATTGGACGGAAATTTGCATTTGTTAGACTTTTTTTGGCATTAATGTTTCTTTCAACAGGAAATAAATTATACTTATCCCAAGATGAAGATTTTAAAGATTTTGCCATAGATCTCAAGAAAAGATAAATAAAAAACCCAGGTAAATGCTCATGAATAATTCTGAAGAAGAAAACCTGAAAGATATGGAAGAACAGGATGAAGGTGATGAAGAGATTGACGAAAAAGAACTTCAAGAAAGCGATGAAGACAGCGACGATATGAAAGAAGATGAACCTTTAGAAAATAACGAAAGTTTACCCATTGTTGAAGAATCTCAACCAATTATTCTTGAAAACGAAAAAGAAACTACTATAGTTGAAAAAGAAAAAAAGTTGGAAATTAGGGACATACAAAAGAATTTAATTGAGGGGGCCCTCTATGCCGCTGGTCGACCATTGGATATTGAAGAATTAGCAACAAAATTAGAAACCCCTAAGAAATTGACGGAAGAGCTAGTCAATGAATTAGCCATGGAGTATTTAGAGCGTACTACCTCTTTAGTTATTGCACAAGTAGGAGAAAGATACCAAATGCAACTTAGACCTGAATATACCGAAAGCGTTGCGAAATTCGCAAAGGGAGGAGCGATAGCTGAACGATATCTACGAACTTTGACCGTTATCGCATTAAAACAGCCCATCTTGAAATCTACAATAGTAAAATTACGGGGAAGCGGAGCTTATGAACATATAAAGTATTTAATCGATAATGACTTGATTGAGGCTGTAAAAAAGGGTAGATCATTTGAGTTAACGACGTCGGATAAATACTCCGAAATGTTTGGTTTACCAAAAAACAAAACAGAATTAAAAAAGGCAATGATCCAACAATTAGGGATGGAACCATTAAATTTCGGTCCCGAAGAGCCTTATGATTAACATTATTGGGACGATTTCAGAAATTTTTGTTGAAAATAAATAAATAAACTAATTTTGACAATTTTAAAGACGTGGATTAAGGGATTTTTTATTAATCTAGACGATCCATTCATTCTTTTAAAGCATTTAACGGGTACTTGATTAATTTTGAAATCATTCATGTATGCAAGTATGAACATCTCTTGAGAATAATTGTATGAACCCCTTAAATTCTCTAGTAAAAATTCTCCAAAATCCCAATTAAATGCCCTAAAAGAGGATTGAACATCAAAAATATATCGGTTTTTTAGGAGGATCCGAGATATGAAAAATGATAGTAAATAATTCGTTATTTTCTTTAAAACGCTCCCTTGGTAATTGCTATTATCCAAAAACCGGTTTCCCATGCATAAATCTGTACTGTTTTTAATTAATGGGCTAATGAGACTTGAAATTTGGTTTGGAGAATATTGACCATCGCCATCCAAGATTATCATGATGTCTGCGTGATTATCAACGCAATATTGAAGACCCTTGCGAAAGGTTAGCGCTAATCCCATATTGAATCGATTTGATAACACGAGGGCTCCCATATCTTTCGCAATGTATGCGGTGTTATCCATGCTACCATCATCAATCACTATTATTTGAAGTTCAATATCAGGCAATGATGGAATGCTCTTTAATAATTTTATGAGGTTCTCTTCTTCATTATAAGCGGGGATGATGATAAATACTTTTTTCATTATAACCTGATTCATTTGGATAAATAGATATCAATACCTAATTCGTCATCTCTCTCTTTATAATCAAAGATATCTCCCATTTTGGATTGACAACCCGTTTCAATTACTTCAAGCTCTCGAATTCTCAGAATTTCTTTAATATCGATAGATTGATTTAATTGTAGAAGGATCGAATTATTCGTGAATATGGCGATTCGAGAGATTTCTTGATTCAATGGAATTTTAAGCTTAGATTTCAGAGTTCTCAAGCTTTTAACGGTTTTAATAGTTAGTTCTCCTATTTCTGATGATTTCATTGATATGTTTGTGTAAGGATGAGGCCATGATTCAAAATAGAGCGAAATCAAGGGATAAAGGTCTTTATAAAGGATGTCATGAATTTCTTCACAAATGAAGGGCATAATGAAAGATAATGCAGTTAATATTTTATAAAATAGGTTCATCGCGTTTTTTAACGCATTGGTTTTAATTTCTTCCTTATCGGAATAAAATCTATATTTAATTGCTTCAATGTAATTATCACAGAGATCTTCCCAGAAAAAAGAACGAAGTATCATGAAACCTTCGTGCCAATTATAGTTATCAAAAAAATCAGTGGCCGTTTCAATAATTTGATTAAATTTAGAGAAGAAATAAGATTCAATATCTGAAAGAGAATTCTCCTCAATTTCTAAATTTGATATTTCAATATCCCTAGTATTCAGGTATAGAAATCTATAGGCATTCCACATTTTCGTTAAGAATCGTGAGGCACCAATTAATTGTTCATAATTCTTCTGATATTTATTATTGAATTTGCTCTCAGGAAGACGTTCTTTTTCTTGTAATATGATTTCATTAGATATTGGTTGTTTTGATTGCTTGTTAATCCAAGTGAATTCAAATGGATAATCATCTCCAAGGGTACCCATTGCAGCCCATTGTCTTATGACATCTGTACCAAAATGAGGTAACACTTCATCTGGAGAAACAATATTGCCATAACTTTTCGACATGTGCCTTCCATCGGGTCCAGCAACCATCCCGTTTATTAAAGCTTCTGAAAAAGGAGCTTTTCCAGTTAAGATGCGACAACGAAATAATGTATAAAACATCCAAGTTCTAATTATTTCATAGCCTTGCGGGCGATTAATTTCAGCATTTAAATAAGTTTTTTTAAAGAATTCCTCGTCATCTAACCATTTTGAGATTATGAGTGGAGTTATGCTCGAATCAATCCAGCAATCGCAGACATCTTTTTCCCCAATTATCGATTTTCCATTACAATTTGGGCATTGTTTAATCGGGGGTTGCGTTTTTATGGGATCGAGAGGTAAATCTACCTTTTTTGGTGCGATGATATGACCACAATCCTTGCAATACCAGAAGGGTATTGGGGTACCAAACACTCTTTGTCGAGATATCACCCAATTCCAATCAAGTCCAGTAGCCCAATCTATAAGTCTCTGCTTATGTTTTTCGGGATACCATTTCATTTTTTCCGCAGAGTCAATTATTTCATCCGTGAAATCTTTTAAATTAATGAACCATTGATCGACGGGTAAATACTCAATAGGAAATTTGCATGACGATCGCTCCGAATGGATGATTATATTATGTTCATAGTCCTCTATCTTATCTATCAACCCAATCTTCTCAAGGTCTTTTACTATCGCATCCCGCGCTTCATTGATGGTTAAATTTTGATATTTAGAATTAGAATTCATTTTTCCATCTTCAGTAAAGATCTGGATCTCGTCAAGTTCGTGTTTTAATCTCCATTTGATATCCATTTCGTCACCATAGGTACATACATACACGATTCCCGTTCCAAAATGCATATCAACATCTTGATCCAAATATATGGGAACGATGCGGTCCGCTATTGGGAGTTTTACTTTCGCAGCGGATAGATCCAAATATCGATCATCATTGGGATTAATTAAGACCCCAACGCAAGCTTCGATGTATTCGGGTCTTGTAGTTGCGATCTTTATAAATTTATCTTCCCGATCTACTAAAGGTAATTTAATATACCATAATTTTCCTTTTTCAACTTGATATCCAACTTCTGCCTTGGCAACTGACGTCTCGCAATTTACACAAAAATGGGTCGGGAACTTGGCACGATAAAGAAGTCCTTTTTCATAGAATTCCAAGAGTGATATTTGTACTTTTTTCTTGTATTGATCATTCATGGTACGATATGTATACTTCCAATCAGTTGAATATCCCAAATCATTTAATTGGCTAGTCATGTTTGCAATGTTGATATCAACCCATTCAACGCATTTCTTCAAAAATTCATCACGATTATCTTTCGAAATCCTATAATTTTTCGTTACAGCTAATTCTACCGGGAGTCCGTGACAATCAAATCCTTGAGGGAAATAAACATTGTATCCTCTCATTTTTTTATATCTTGCTACAAAATCGATCCAAGAGTGACCAAGAACATGTCCCATGTGTAAAGTTCCACTTACGAAAGGTGGAGGCGTATCGATGGTTAATAATTTTTGAT
>Ga0307445_10000051_pt1 | contig 46390 bp, 38 predicted proteins | sample SalMarSW160330MG_FD_202147 | JGI IMG/M metagenome (GOLD analysis project Ga0307445, IMG submission 202147) | Salt marsh sediment microbial communities from the Plum Island Ecosystem LTER, Massachusetts, United States - SW1603-30 | ecosystem: Environmental > Aquatic > Marine > Intertidal zone >... | reverse complement strand
ATAAACTTTATCATAACGACCCGGCCCATATGATCGAGATATTCTAAGGTCTATCTCCTTCATATAGTAGGGTTCTCTTGGAATACTCATTCCAACTGCACCCACAACGATAACCCTTCCCTTCTCACGGGTAATAGCCCCGGCTTGTTCTATTGGACGATTGGAAGGAGTACCTGCTGTAATAATGGTGGCATCTACACCATACCCGTTTGTAAAGTCCAGAATATGTTTCTCGAGAGTTTCATCTTCAGCCGTAACTACCTCTTTACATCCCATCTTGCTACCTATTGCAATCTTTTCAGGACTTATATCAATACCAATTACTTGGCCACCCGATGCGTTTATTATTTGAACTACCAATAAACCAATAAGCCCCAACCCAATCACAGCAACTTTTTCACCAATTTGAATACCAGCGAGACGAGTTCCTTGCAAAGCAATAGCTCCCAAAGTAGCAAAAGCTGCATGTTCTGGCTTGACCCCTTCAGGTACAGGCACAACAAGATTTTTCGGTACTGAAATGAACTCTGCATGATTTGCAAAATTTCCTCCACAGGCAACTATGTCACCCTGTCTTAATCCTTTGACGTTTTCTGCTGTATTGATTACCTCTCCAGAACAAGAATACCCTAAAGGTACCGGCGTATCAAGGCGCTGAGATACAAGCTGCTTTGTTTTCCAAATTCCTTCTTTTTTTGCCCTTTCAATGACCTGTTTTACAAGATCAGGCCGGGATATTGCTTTACCCACAAGATTTTTTTTTGCAGTATCTATCTTGGTTTTTTCAGTCCCACTTGAAATGATTGAATAATAATTCTTTACAAGTACTCGCCCTGACTGAATCTGAGGGATGGGTACTTCTTCTATTTTAAGTTCACCAGTTTTATAATTTTGTATAATTTGTCTCATTTTTTAATTATCCAAAAAATGTATTTATCCAAATCTCGTTACACAGTAAAGTCCAAATCAGAAGTGCGTTATCTTCTTTACCATTTTTATCATTTTGAATTTTTTCCATTACATATTTTGAATTATAGATTCCTCTTTTTTGTAACGATGCAGGCGAAAGATAATCGTTAACCATCTCTGAAAGTGGTCCCCTTATCCATGACCGCAAAGGGGCACCAAAAGGAGCTTTAGGCCGATAAATAATTTCTTTTGGGAGATATTTTTCTGCAACTTTTTTAAGAAGATACTTTTGAGTTAAACCTTTTATTCGTAATTTGGGAGGAACAGAGAACATAAATTCAACAATTTTGTGATCCGTCAATGGAGGTCTACTTTCCACACCTGCAGCCATTGTACACTTGTCACTATAAGTCAAATTATGCTCTGGCAAAAAGACATTTGTGTTATTCAAGCATATTTTTGTCAGATAAGAAATATTCTCCATATTTAAAGTTTTTATTTGAGATTTGACATAGTGGGTATCCCAGAAATCAGGTGCTCTTGACATATTTCCAGAAAAGAGAATATTAAAATCGTCAGGACTAATGGTGCCTGAAGAAAAATATCTTTCAATTTGAGGTAATGATGCAAAAGTAAAAAATCTTTTCGCCCAGCGAACTAACCGATTACCTTTTTTTGATGTAGCAACCGGAAGGCGTTTAATAATCGTTTTTATGATTTTCCTTCCGAATTCAGGTATAAAAGTTTGATACGTATCTGCTAAAAGACATGCTAACTGGGTGCGGTATCCAGCAAAAATCTCATCTCCCCCCATTCCATTTAACAAAACAACTATTCCATTCTCTCTTGCAGACTTCGCAATTAAATAGGTATTTATTGACGCAGGATCTGCTAAAGGCTCATCAAGGTGCCATATCATTTTAGGCAGTAGGTCCGTAACATCAGGCTTGATTTCAAATTCATGATGATTGCAATGAAATAAATGAGCAACCTGTTCAGCATATTTACTGTCTTCAGGCATTTGTTCAAACTTTTGGTCTTCCTTTGAATATTTTATGGTAAACGTACTGATTTCATTTTCTGTATTTTTGGACATTAATGCTACAATTAAGGAAGAATCGAGTCCTCCACTCAGAAATGCACCAACAGGCACATCTGATATCATTTGGCCTGTAATTGAAAGATTAAGCAGGTTGTCAAGTTTTTCTTTTGCCTTTTTTTCATCATAATAATCTTCTGAAGGATTAATCTTCCAGTAATGCTTAATCCTTAATTTATCTCCATTAAAAATCATATAATTTGCAGGTGGAAGTTTATAAATATCTTTAAAACCTGTAAGAGGAGAAATCTGAAACATAGCCGGAGTATGGAGAGCTGAATAATCGATATACCGCTTAACAAGATTTGTTTCTAAAATAGCTTTTATTTCAGATGCAAAAATTAAAAGTTTATCTTTGTAATAATAATACAGTGGTTTTATTCCGATTCTATCCCGAGCTGCAAACAATACTTTTTTCTTGTCATCCCAGATAGCAAAAGCAAACATACCATTGAATTTATCTAAACAACCGACTCCCCATTCTATGTATGAGTAAAGAATGACCTCGGTATCAGTTTTAGATTTGAACCGATGACCTTTACTCATTAATTCTTCTTTAATCTCTTTATAATTGTAAATTTCCCCATTATATGTTATCCAAAATCTATTTCCGATATCACACATGGGCTGATGTCCCCGTGGAGATAAATCAAGAATACTAAGCCTAGTATGGCCCAAACAGACATAACCTTTTTGAAGTACCTTAATACCCCAATCATCAGGCCCACGGTGATTCATAATTTTAGTACTTTTTTCGATATTGTATTCTTTACTTGCACCAACTAATCCGAAAACACCACACATATAAAATCCTAAATATGTAATTTATAATTTCTTTACGGGAAGAAGGATCGCTGTTAAGGAAAATTATATAGGGCCAACTTCGATTTTATAATTATTTGTCCTATAAATAATTAAAAAGTTCTGAAATCACAATTTTGTATAAATAATTTACTAATTTCTTTGTTATAAAAATAAACATTCAGTCTATTTAATTACTACTTTAATTAATCAGTGCCTCTTTAAAAGTATTCGCAATATTTCTAAGATAAATATCTTCTGAGAAATGTCTTTCTACACGATGCCGCCCGCTTTCTCCCATAATTTTTGCTTTTTCAGGATTTTCTATAAGGTAACTAATCTTTTCTGCAATATTTTTTGGTAAAGGCTTAATAATAAAACCAGTTTTTCCATCCAATATCACTTCTTGAATTGCACCTTGATTCGTTGAAACAACAGGTAACCGCGCGCTCATTGCTTCCAAAATAACCCATGGCAAACCTTCGGGTTGAATAGGAGGAAAAACAAAAATACCATGTTCCTTGTATTGTCGTATTTTACTTGTACCTGAAAGCTCGCCTGTAAGATGGATTATCTTTTCAAGCTTGTTTAACCTAATATAATCTAAAGCTTTTTCTTTATCTTTTTTATTCTGCCACTCACCAACGATCGTAACATCAATATCAGGATGTTTTTTAAGTACCATAGGAATGGATTCCAAAAAGTTAAAGATTCCTTTTCTATATTGAAGACTAGAAACATACAATATTCTTTTACTAAAATCACGTTTTACTGATATATTTTTTACTTGGTCAAATTTTTTAAAATTAATACCATTTGATATAGCAACAACTTTATTTTTTTTAACTAAACTCTTAAAACAACTTTTGAGGTTTTCCGATAAAACTATTACAAAAGTAACTCTTTTAAATAAAAATCGAGTAATATTTTGAAGTATTATAGACATATTCAAATAAAACTTATGAAATTCTGAACCTCTCAAATGAATAATCAGTTTTTTACAGAAAACAACTGAAGGGATAAAAAAACTCAAGTCTCTTAAATACCCCCATAATCCTTGAGAAATATTAAAATATACTATTTCAGGATTTTTAAAAAAAAGTAGAAAAATAAATTTTACAAAATGCTTCAGCCCCAGGAAAATATTTTGCAGATCAAATCTACCAATATTTGTAGGGTCTCTCCTGTCAGAAATATCTAAAAAAATTACATTAAATGTTTTCTGGATATCTATTGATTGAACAAGGTTGCTCATAGCAATACTAGGGCCAATAAAAGGTGGGGGTAAAGAGCCAATGATCATTATCTTCGGTTTTTTGTGTTTCAAGAAGCTAACCCTTCATGAATATCAACTGAAGCTTCCGTCGAGTTTATTTCATCATATTTAACAACCATTGCTATCATGCTCCACAAAATCGTTGTTAATCTTCCCGTCTCCAGCCAAAAATTATAAAAACCCATAATAATTATATAAAGTAAAAAACCAAATGAGGCTGTAATTAATGGGAAGATATGCGAGTTGCCGAAATATTTTTTTAAATTGAATTTCATATTTTTTATAATATAAATATAAAATCCAAAATAAATTATAAGACCCAACATCCCTGTTTCTCCTAACAATGATGCATATGAGGAAAAAGGTGAATCAGCAGTACCACTATAAATAAGAAATAATCTTCTATTTAAGTAATATTGTTTAAAATATGGTTCAAAATTCTTTGCTTGTTTTATTATACCTCCCATGGAATCAGACTCTCTAAAACCTCTTTTTTGTGATTCATAATTGTATTCATCGGCTATTCCATAATATTGATACGTTTCTGCATAATATTGAGTAGAAGCTTTGGAATAAAAGGTTCCAAGTCCTGATCCAACAAAAAACATCCAAAAATTATCAGTATCTGACCTGAATATATCACCATATGCCTTTATTTTTCCTATATTTAGTATATTATTTGTCTTAATTGCTTCTGTTATATTATTAAACTTTTTTAGTGTACTTGATGTCATACTAATGGTTAAATATCCTACTGAAGACAATAAAAGCATAAAAAAAATAATTTTAATTCTAGATGCAGGTTCTTTCCCTGCTTTTCCTATAATATTAAGCAGAAAATAAAGTGAAACTGCCATTGTTATCCAGGACGCTTTATTCTCGATTAATAAAATCAAAACTAAAATCCCAGTAATATAAATAATATGCATTGTTTTTTTACTTCTTATTAATGTCATCTTACCTAATAAATAAAACACTCCTATCATTAAAAACGCAGCATATTGCTCAGCATTGTGTTGGAATGTTCCAATAATTGATTCTGATTCCCTTGTTTTAAGATAAATTGGAATCTGAAAAATGCCTATTATCAGCTCAACAATAATCAAAAAAAATAACAATTTTCTAAATGTATCAATATTAATTAAAGAAAAAGGTAAATTGATTAATATTAAGAATAATATAATCGGTTCATTCCACATTATTAGTTGGGAAATGGCTGCCGGTAAATAGATATATCTAGAATTCAGGAAACTTCCTATTATGCAGATCAAGTTAAAAATTAAAAGGTAAAAAAACATTCTGCCGTTGTTTAGTTTTTCATGATTATTCACTCGATATATTAAAAAAGATACAATCAATAATCCGGTAATCATTAAATCGGATACATTGAAATAACGAGGAATAATCTTTAATCGGTTTGTAAAGAATCTTATAATAACATTTGATACTAAAAGAGTATTTAAAAGAGTACTGTAAATTTTCATATTTAGTAATTTTTAGAAAAATTTTTTAAGTAATTTTGAAATAATATTTCACATCATTCATAAAAAAACATTATTAATATTAGTCTGTTATTCTATGTTTAGCATTAACAAGTAACAAATTATAGTAATTTATAAAATTGAATTTATACCAAATATCTCCAATATACCTCTTTCACTTTGTGTCAAATCATATATCACAATATTGTTCACGGTTTTTATCATTTACTGTGCTTTTTAAATACTTTTAACCGCTTTAACAAATCCGTCTCCCGAATTTTTTAATGATGCGGATTGCGAAATAAAATCTTTTGCATTTACACCAATTTTTAATGCTACTTCCCGATTGTTTAATACAAAATTAATAGTATCTATAACTTCCTCTGTATTTGAAAAGTCCACAGAAAAACCTGTTACCCCGTTCCTAATCAAATCGTAAGTTGAACCGGCTTTAATTGAAGCAATACACGGCAATCCCGCAGCCATTGCCTCATTTAAAACTAACCCCCATATGTCAAAATCTGTCTGGAAAAGAAAACAATCTGACTGGGCCATGAACATTGGAAGTTCAGATTTTTGTTTAAATCCATGAAATTTTACATATTCGTCCATTTTATGATCTTGTATATACTTTTTTAAACGCATAAAATCATTCCCATCACCTATGATGTCTAGTATCAAATCAGATCTTGATTTTAATAGAACCCTTAATACATTGAGTAACTTCAGCACATTTTTTCTTGGTGACAACGCACCAATATATAACAAATGTTTTTTATTACTTCTTGTCTTTGTCTTTTCCCGTAATTTGCTAACCTCATTTTTATAGTATTTTGTATCTACAGTGTTAATACCAATATGAATGTTTTCCCTATCAACCCCTAATGATATTAAATATTGTTTCGCTTTTAAACCGTATGCTACAAATCCAGAGGCCTTGTTTATAAGTGTTTTCCTGTATAATTTTTTCAAGAATGAAGTATGTCTTTGCTTATTATAGATATCCCCAGACCAGATAATATATTTTAATGGCGTAAACCAAGAAATGAACCAAATCTTCATTGTAGCAATAGAAAATCCATTGGTAATTATTAAAAATGGTTTTTCTTGAATAATAAGATTAATCAGACCTTTATAAGTAAAACTATATTTCTCAGAATCGGAAAAACCAATCTGTTTTGTTGGCAATATTTTATAGGTAAACTGATAATCCGAAGGATCAACCACCCACTTTCTTCTAGGGTAGTTTTTTGCCCCGAATATAACTAGTAATTCTAGTCCATCGTTTTTAAATCTTGTATTTAATTCATTAAAAAGTGGAATTCTATAAGGAGTTGGAATATTAGTGATAATGAATATTTTCTTTTTATAATCATGCATAACTAAAAAATCTATTATATAAGTGAGAACATATTTTCATTTTTTTTAATTGCTATTTTAAATATCTTTGTCCCTATAATATTTTGAATTATTTGGAGCAATTCCCTTCTGTTTTAAGCAAATGCTAGTTTGTATAATTTGTTCATAAAAGGGAGTTGGTTTCTTAGAAATTCTATTTTCTTACATAAAAAATATAGAAATATATTTGTGATAAAAAAAATAATTATAAATTCATATCCAAGATCGAATTTCTTATTAATTATGATTCTATTTAGTATTTGTAAAAAAATAATTTGGCTTATATAGCAAAATAAAGAATATTTCCCTAAAAGAGTAATAACAGGAGAAGGGACATCCGACTTGATTTTTACCGGGAAGTCATAGAAAAATTTTAGCATTGAAATTATATAAATGACATAAATAATTAAGTTGATTTTCAAAAAAATAATTATAAAAATAACAGCACTTAGAAAGCCAAGGTTTATATATTTATATCTTATTAATTTTTTTAAGACATCCTCTGAGGTGAATAAACCTATACATTCACCTGATAAGCCTATTAAAACAAAAGATAAACTATCTGTAACAATAGGATAAAATGCTTGTATTATGACAATAATTGTAATTAAAATTAATAAGAAATGTTTAATTTGTTTTAAGAATAGAAATAATGGTGAAATGATCAGAACATATGCTATTGGAACTAGTATTTCAAAGGATGATACCTTACCACTACCTACAACATATATTGAGTATAAATTATTTATAAAAATATCAATCCCAAACTTGGTATTATTATAATTCTTTTTAACTAGCAAATGAATCAGCAAATTGAGTATTGTAAATAATAATAATATTTTAAAACCACGAATTATCAACCTCTTTACGACTCCATACTTATCAAGAAAAAATTTGGGCTTATAAGAATAACCAATAAGAAATCCAGATATAAAAAGAAATGATCCGCTTACAAATCCAATTATTGTATATACAATATCATATCCAACAATGAAATAGTTCATTGTATGATAGAAAACCATAACAATTACTAAAACTCCTTTCACAAAGTCGAGTCGTAAATCTCTTTTTTTCATTCTATATTTTTATATCTACCAGATTGTAGTTTTATACTATTTATATCGCTATTGTAACATATTATGTTTCAAATTGAGTCTTATCTTTTTTTAAAGAGCAATATTTTATGAAGAACACACAATTATTTATTTAAATACTTTGTATTAAACTAAAAAATTCTATAATTTCCTCTGCTGTGTATTTAATTTTTTCTCTTACAAGTTTTTCAAACATTGGAAGAGAAATAAACTCTTCAGAACATTTTTCTGTTATGGGATAAGTACCTTTATCCAATCTCGTATACCTATATGCCCCTTGAAGATGAACGGGAACAGGATAATGGATTCCACAAAAAATATTCTTTTCCTTGAGTGCAGTAATAAGAGCATCTCTTTTTTGTGTTCTAATCGCGTAAATATGATAGATATGTTTATTGTATTCGGCTACTTTTGGAATACAAAGATCGCCTACCTCTTTCAGCAACGAATCATACATATTTGCATTCTTTCTTCGTTTCCCATTCCACTCCTCGAGATGCTTCAGTTTCACACTCAAAACAGCGGCCTGAATTCCGTCCATTCTGGCATTCCAGCCGATGACATCATGGTAATACTTCTTGCTCTGGCCGTGATCTCGAAGCATTTTGATTTTATGCGTCAGATCTTTGTTATTTGTGGTGACTGCTCCCGCCTCACCGTACGCACCGAGGTTTTTCCCGGGGTAAAAGCTGAAACAGCCCGCTTCACCTACCGACCCCGCCCGTTTTCCCTTGTGCTCGGCGCCATGAGCCTGACAGGCATCCTCTATGACATACAGTCCATGTCTGTTCGCGATCTCCATAATGGGGTCCATGTCTGCCATATGACCGAACAGGTGCACCGGGATAATCGCTTTCGTTCTGGGTGTTATCGCATTTTCAATTAGGTCGGGGTTCATTGTGTAGTAGTTTTCATCTATATCAACAAACACCGGTGTGGCTCCGGCAAAACTTATTGCCTCCACCGTTGCAATAAAGGTATTAGGCACGGTAATTACCTCATCCCCCCTGCCTATACCGAGTGAAAGAAGTGTTAGCCAGAGGGCCTCGGTGCCGCTTCCAACCCCTATTGCATAGTCGGTCCCGCAGAACTCGGCGTATTCTTTTTCGAATTTCTCCACAAAGGGGCCGCCCGCAAAGGCACAGGAATCGATAACCTCCTGTATTGAAGTGTTGATCTCTTCTTTGATTGTCTCGTACTGTGCTTTCAGGTCTAAAAATGGCACTTTCATTATGTTCATTCCCTTTAATCTGTTTGATTAGCGATTGACATGAGTGTTTGCCCGGAGGGTTTTTATTAGAGGGTTACGGCTCCGCTACTTTTCTGAGTACTCTTGCGGGGTTGCCTGCGACGATTGTTTCGGGGGGGACATCCTTTGTTACAACACTTCCTGCACCGATTATTGCCTTTTCTCCGACGGTGATGCCGCATAACAGGGTTGCGCTCGACCCGATGGATGCGCCTTTTTTAACGAACGTCGTGATGCATTGCCAGTCTTCATCGTTTTGCATTTTACCGTCTTCGTTCGTAGCGCGGGGATACACATCGTTTATAAAGGTCACGTTGTGGCCTACAAATACGTTGTCCTCTATTGTTACACCTTCGCAGATAAATGTATGGCTCTGAATTTTGCAGTTTCTGCCGATTTTTACCCCTTTTTGTATCTCGACAAAATGGCCGATCTTAGTATTGTCTCCGACCTCGCACCCGTAAAGATTTACGAAATCGTAAATCTTGACATCTTTTCCAAGTCTGACGTCATCGGCTATTTTTTTTAGTGCTCCTTCCATGCTTCCTCCGGTTTTTTTCGTGCATGCATCAACCAAGTTCCGCTATTTCAACGCGCGATCCCCCGTTATGAAGCGACTTCGAAGAAGCCTCGAGGATCTGCACAACTTGAAGGCCGTCGATACCGCTTGATTGGGGAGTATCTCCTGTTCTGATACAATCAAGGAAGTGATGGGTTTCAAGTTTAAGCGGCTCTTCGTGTTTTATATAGGGTGAGTATATATCGCCGTAGTGGTAGGAGTATTGGAACTCAGCAAAGGTGTCGTAGTGGGGAGGTGTCTCCACCCTCTTGTCGTAGATCTTGACTTTTTCGAGGGGCTGCGTATCGTCGTATACAATCATCCTCTTGCTGCCTACGATCACCATCTCCCTGATCTTGTTCGGGTCTAGCCAGCTGTTAAGAATAACCGCGAAGCTGCCGTTTGAAAAATCAAGCGTCATGCTGGTTACGTCTTCAATATTAGAATTAACGTGGCACTTGCCCTGACAGTTGACCGCAACAGGCTGGTCTCGCATTATATAGAGAATAATCGACAGATCGTGGGGTGCGAGGTCCCAGGCAACGTTTATATCTTTTTGAAACAGGCCCAGATTGAGCCGTCTCGAGTTAATATATAGGATTTCTCCTATATCTCCGTCTTCGATGATTTCACGTATTTTTCGAACCGTTGCCGTATACACGAATGTATGGCCGACCATCAATATTAATTTGTTTTTATCGGCCAATTCTATGAGCTCTCTACACTCCATAGTTGACGTGGCCATCGGCTTTTCAATAAAGGTATGCTTCTTTGCTGCAAGGCATTTTTTTGCCAGCTCGAAGTGAAGATTGACTGGTGTTACGATGGCAACGGCATCCACTTCATCATCGTTTATCACAGTACTGAGGCTTGTTGTTGTTTCAATCGCCGGGAACAGGTTATTTATATACTCGAGTCGTTTTTTGTCAGTATCGCATACGTACTTTACCCTGCATTCGGAAAGAGAGTTGAAATTACGCACCAGGTTGGGCCCCCAGTAGCCGCACCCTATAACAGCAACGTTCAGCACTGTACCATCACCTCCAATATGATTTCACGTCCATATATTCAAATAATATGTACGCATAATGCAAAGGCGTACTCGCTTGCAGAAAGGAATAGTAATCGAAAATATTACGACCGCGGAGATGACCCGAGCTGCGACTTCTTCTCAAAATCGATCAAACGCGAGATACCGAAGTACCGTTTTGCAACATTATATGAGGGACTCAGCCTGTTGATCTTTGAAAGAAGCACAATGAGCTCCATGAGATCGACCTTTTTGTCTTTCAGCTTGTCATCGATGAATTCGAGCCTGTCTATGTTGTATATATCCGAATAGTATCTCTTGATAAACTCCTTGAACTGCTCTTCAGGTATGCGCTTTTTCTCGACTTTGTTGAAAAAAGCGTCGATGGCGAAGCGCTCGATGACCATGGATGCAACCGAGGGGATGGTTCTTATAAGGATTTTTATATCCCGCAACAGGCTGAGTTTCTTTGCGTACTGAATATCGAGCCGGATCATCTGCTTGAAGCTCAAACGGTTCTTGCCGCTTACCTGCCACAGTCCCGTCATTCCCGGTTTGATATCAAACCGGTACTTATGCCATTTGAGGTACTCGTCCGCCTCGTTCGGGAGGCACGGCCGCGGGCCGACAAGGCTCATCTCTCCTCTCAGGACATTTATCAGCTGAGGGAGCTCATCGATACAGGTTTTTCTCATCAGTTTTCCCATGGGTATAATCCGGGGGTCATTCATCTTGTCCATCTTGGTCATCGGTTTGTCCGATTTTATGAGATCACTCAGATACTCTTCATGGTTGCTTCTGTCGATGTTCACACGCATCGTTCTGAACTTTAAAAACGTAAAGATACGCCCGCCGTAGCCGACGCGCTCCTGTCTGAAGCATACCGGTCCCGGGGAGACTATTTTGATGATAACAGGAACTAAAATAAAGAAAGGAGATGCAAGAACAAATGCCGTGATGGACCCGACGATATCAAGACCCCGCTTCCAGGCGGGAATCTTTATCGCAAAAAGGGGATTGGCGCCTTCGATGTGTGTCTGCTCCCGGTGATGACCACCTGGCTTTCTTCTCAGATTGATCCTGTCGGTCAGCCATTTTGTCGGATAGGTGTAGGTTTTATATGCCAGGGGCTGGACCTTATTTTCGACCATCATTTCACATATATCATGGGCCAGTTTGAAACTTCCCCTGTATTTTGTGTTTGGAAGCAACACTGCAATATGTTCTTCATCAAACCAGCCGTACCGGTCGATCGCACGCGACCTGTTTTTCAATGCCTTTATAAGAGCGCTCAGTGTCTTTTCATCCTGATCGCTTTCGATATCGAACATCACAAGTGAAAGCTCATGGCCGTTTCTGTCCGACCGCGCTCTCTCGCGGTCGAGAATGATTCGAAATACCTCAGGCTGGCATATACCGGACCTGTCTATTTCTCTTCCTGTTTTTTTTCGTTCTGCGGAAATATTGTTTGTGGCACTCTCCGTATGTCTGCTTTGTACTATCGCGGCAGCCCGTTTGTTTGCGTCGGAAATAATGAGGCGTGCTTCTTCTTCTGCCCTCTTTCTGACATTGTCCGCGATCTCGATGAGCAGTTTGACTTTTTTATCTTTGTCTGAAATGTTTTCGGTTTTGTTCTGTACCGGTTCAGCCATAACGTTCACCTTCTGTTAATGAATATACAGCGAGTTTTTTAAAACTTTTTATACACCCACTGCGGAATATAAAATTTTCTTTTATTAAGCACTGCGCCGAAAATATGTGCCCCCGATTTTTCCAGCCTTGTCTTATACCGCACTGCGACCTCTCTTCGAACTTTTTCTGATTGAATGACCATGATGGTACCGTCAGCGGCTGCTGAAGATTGCACTGCTGAAACACCCTCGCTTATGGAAGGAAGGTCTAACACAATGAGTTTGTAGTTGAGTTTCTCCATTGAAGGTAAGAGATTATCAACCAGGTTCGGCCCCTTAACGCTTGATGCATATTCTGTTAAATGCTCTTTTGAGAAAAAATCGAATGTTTCGGCAGACGCCTCCTGGAAAAGCGGTTTCTTAACCTTCATCTCGAATAATCCGGCAGGCCTGTTTATACCGGCAATCACATCTACATCCGGGTGGTGCAGATTTGAATCGACAAGAAGCACATTCTCCCCTTCATACAGGGCAACAGCGAAGGCAATGCCTGTGGCCACGGAGGTTACACCCTCTCCCCTGTAGCTGCTTGTTACGGCTAGAACATAGGGAGCTTTGGGGACGTTTGTGTTTTGTGTATTCTTTATGTCATCAAACAGATAATTTTTAATATTATCAAAACACTCCCTGATTACCGGGAGGAGAAAAAGCCAGACTGTTACATTGCCCGACATTTTTTTTGCCGGGAGCAGGAGTTGTTTCTTTGCATCATTCTCCTGTTTGTTGAGCGTGCGCAAAACCATCTTCGTGTTGACTGTGGGAATCGGTGTAATGTTGTGAAACAAGAGCCTCTTTTCTACATCCTCAACAGTTTTGACCTTGTGATTGAGGTAATCGAGAATAAATGCGAGGCCGATACTGCCTACGATACCCAGAAAAAGCCCGAGGGCAACAGTCTTTTTCCGCTCACGGCTGATTGGATCAAGAATCAATGTGGGTTTTTCCATTATGCTCACATTTGATATCTTCTGGGCCTCAAGGGTCTGGGCGATGCGTGCCTGTTCGAGGCTTGAAAGGTATTGCCTGTAATTCTCATCCTTCGTTTCCACCTGCCTCTTGAGGTAGAGATATTTCTGTTCGTTATTCCTGAGTGATTCGAGCTCCTGCTTTGCGGATGCAAGCTGATTTTTAAGCACATTCTGCCGCGCGTAGAGCGCTTCGAGCTTTATTTCCGACTCCCGCATTTTATCCCGCATGTCGATATTTGGTCTCATTTTTTCAATCTCTGCCAGTGTACCGGAAATATCCGCCTCGGCTTCCTGAATAGCTGTCTGATGGTCTTCGATACGCTGCAAAAGAAAGGTCTGCTGCTCCGGAAGAGATACGATGTCGATTTCATCCTGAAAACGCCTGAGCTCGCTTTCACTTCCGGCAAGCTCCTTCTTCAACTTGTCTGTCTCTTCCTGCAGAAACTGCAGTGATACCGCCGAAGTGTGCATTTCGATATGTTTGTCCATGTATACATTGAGCGTAGTTTCAAGTATTTCTTTTGCCAGCTCCGGGGTACGGGACTGGTATGATATATTGATAACACTGCTTCTTGGAACAATACTGAAACCGATTGTATCGGTATATGTCTTTATTGCTTTTTCACGCTGTTCAACGGGGTCCGTACTCTTAATACCCTTTTTCACGATGCCGATAGTTTTCAACAGGTCCATTGCCTTTTTTTGAAGGGCCAATTCCTCCTGGGGAACGTACAAAATCTTTTCAATACCGGCCTTGTCTACAACCGCTTCTGCAAACCCCCTGCTCTTCAGCAGCTCGAGCTCAGAATTGATTTCACTGGGACCGCTCACACCGGTCATCAGCTCAACCGGACTCGTCTTGCCGGCAGAAAAGAGTATTTTTGCGTTCGATTCGTACATCTCCGGTTTCAAAATAGCAATTGCGAGCGTTGCACCAACGGCGATAAGAAATATTATGATAATCAGGACTTTATACCTGAAGAGAACGAAGAGGATATCCCTCATCGATTTTTCCTGTGTACGGGTTGTATCGGACATTTTCCCTCCTCGTGCTCTTTCCAGCCTGAGAACTATTGCGTTTTACTTACAGGGTTGATCGTTGCGGCAATGCCGAGTGTGTTTGGTGCTCCAGGAACGATCGTGTATGTAAATCCGACATTCGGCAGTATCCCGTTGATATTCTGGTCGATCCAGCGATTGATCCGCACAATGCGTTTTTCCGGGATATACACGATGTCCTGCGGGTCAAGGTAAAAAGGCTCTGTATTTTCACCGTCGAAGGCTTTTTTTAAATCAAGTTTTGCGCCGATCCATTTTCCGTTCCTGTTCCGTATTATGATTACATTTTTGAATGTGCCGTTTGTAAATGTTACGCCCCCTGCAAGCATAATGGCCTCTAACGCTGTAAGTTTGCCCGGCATCGGGATGCTTCCCGGTGTCGAAACCGCCCCGCCGATATAAACCCTTCTGTTTTCAAGCGACTGAACGATTACCGTTATATCCAGCTGATGTATATGCTCGGAGTATTTCTCAAGCAAATATTCCTTTACCTCGGAGGGAGTTTTACCCTGCACATTTACATCACCGACGAGCTGCAGCGATATTATGCCGTCGGGGCGTACCGTTTGAACAGTGTTGAGCTCCGGTGTATAAAAAAACTTCAATTCCAGAACATCCCCGGGAACAAGCCGTACTTCCTGCTGGGGAGCCGTTTTTTCGGTGAATGCCGGCGAGTTGTAAACATCCTGGGTGGGCAGGCTCTGGCAGCCCGCAGTTACGAAGAAGCACAGCATACTGATTGATAAAATGCCGTGCAGAGATTTTTTCCTGTTAATTTTCATAATCGAATACCTTGAGCAAAACCCTTGATTAAATGCCTTGATTGAACACTACAGTGGACCCAATGGCGGCATACACTGTATTGTATCATGTTTCAATGTATTATAAGTTAACGTACCTCATTATGTGCGCATGAATAAATTTCTCCCCATGAGATATATTGCTAATCAACCACCGCAATGTCAATGAGGGCCGCCGAAACAGGCTCCCCATGTATATCATCATCCGTACGCTTCGCGTCCGGATAATGCCGCCGTTACACGGCGACATTACGTATGTTTTCACCTGCCAGTGCAGCAATTACGCATTTCGCAGGGGTATTATTTCATAGTTCCTTTCAAATCGAACGGCAAACCCGTCTGATTGTTGACGGAGAACCTCTCCCATCAGCTTGACGCAACTGTTCATTCCGCTGATCTGTACCAGTTTCTCAATATTCAGAATCAAATCCATCTCTACCCGTGTTCCAACAGGTAATTTGTAACAGGTGTCGAAGAACGCGCCCTCTGAGCATATATCTTTTGTTTTAAGCTCAACTATCTCCCTTCTTTCACGTGGCTCTGTAATCAGCAGTCGGGTGGGGATGCTGAGATGATATCGTGGACAGTTCCGCATCTCATTCATGTGTTGATAATGTCACGTGCGGAAAAAAATACAATAGGAAGATGGTATGATTTATATTCGTATTTTTTTACGCGTATATATAAAAAAACTAGTAGTAAAGTAGTATATTATCGAAATATTATCTATTTATCTGCTTTGATTTATATTATTTGCGGCCCAGAGGGCGGCTTGAAACCTGTTTTTGACATCGATCTTTTTAAAAACATTGTAGAGGTGGGTTTTAACGGTGTGGGGGCTGATAAAAAGTCTTTCAGCAATATCTTCGTTCTTCGCACCCACCGTCACAAGGCCCAATATTTCTATTTCCCTCTGAGTAAGGCGAAGCTTTAAATTACTGGGCGGTTTTATTGACTGCTTTGCAGGCTCCTTTTCATTTTCAAGGATATACGTCGTCAATATATCCCGCGATATCCATAACTGCCCTTCACAGAGGGTTTTTATGCCTTTGATGAACAGACTTTTTGAGTCTTTTTCATAAAAAAAACCGCGAACACCTTCTTTGAGCGCGCGTTTTTCTATTTCGGCGTTCAGCGGTGTGTTGAAAAAGGCAAGCCATACTTTTTTCAGTATCTCTTCATCCCGGTCTTTGATATCGTACAGCAGGTTCGATACGCTTTTGTGCGCAATATCGTACAGTACGACGTTTTTATTGTTGTGTGAAGTTTTTATTATAGATAAAATCGGCCAGAGCGCATTGCTCAGTGTACATTTCAACCCGGTTTCTTTCAGGATGAAACACTCCATGAGCTCATTCTGAAACCTGTTTAATCCGATGATGAAGATGTTCTGCCTGTCGTCCCTGTTTTGTTTGTTAATTTGTCCCTCATTGGATGCGTCCATACAGACCCCTGATACGTAATTTTACCGAATTTTATTTGCCGGTTATACATACAAAGAAGCAACAGGCGCAGCGAATATACGAACTATTTTATTTAATTAATATATCTCACTGTGGTAATATTTCCATAGAAAAATGATTAATATTAAAAAAACTGTAGATTCCTTTAAAAATCATGTAAAATGTTTTAAAGAAAGGTATGGTTATGAAAAGACTATTTTTGTTGTTGTTCTTTTTTCTTCCCACACTCGTATTTTCTCAATATTCTGAATCTGAAACAAAGCTTTCTCCCGGTGATGTTGTCGAGATACGATTTTTTTATACACCCGAATTGAATGTGGTACAGACAATACGGCCTGACGGGAAAATCTACCTCCAGCTCATAGGCGAGGTTACTGCAAAAGACAAAACTCCCCTGGAACTGGAAAATGAACTGCATAGACAATTCAGCAAGTATTTTCAGCAGCTTGATATTGCCATTTTTGTTAATTCGTACAGCGCCCGCCACGTATATGTAGGCGGGCAGGTGAATACTCCCGGTATAATCCAGATGCCGAGAAGCCTTACGGTTTTAGAGGCGATTATGCTTGCCGGCGGAATCGATACAACCAACGCCAGCTATCAGAACGTGGTCATTTTGCGGTATGAGAACGGCAAGTGGAACAGGCAGCAGATCAATCTCGAGGAGGTGCTTCGCGGTTCGAACACAAAGCCAACATTTTTAAAACCGCTTGATATCGTATACGTGCCTGAACGTATTTCCTATAAATGATGTGTGCGCGGAGAAGGATGAAGAATTGGAACTTTCTTTACGGGTCTTAACACAAATCTGGAAGGCAAGCGCGGGTGATAAAAACGCAGCCGGCTGGGTAATAACCATCTCTTATGCTATTGGTTTCATCCTCTGCCTTGCTGCCGGGATTGTGGATTATAAGAGAAAAAACCCCGGCCGGAGTGCGCGATTCCGCGGGCCCTGGCTTGTAATTGCAGCACTTTTACTGCTGTTGGGCATAAACAAGCAGCTTGATCTACAGACCCTCTTTCTTTTACTGGGAAAAAGCATGGCGCTCAAAGAGGGATGGTACAACAGGAGGTATTATGTTCAGGCACTGTTCGTGATGATTCTAGTTGCAATCTGTATTCTGCTTTTTATTTATGCAATTAGACGGATGCGAGGCAGATGGAAAAAGTACGGCCTTCCTTTTTTTGGGGCAGTGTTTCTTGTTGTATTCGTTCTGGCGCGCGCGGCCTCGATGAATCATCTGTCGATGCGACTGGTATACTCATATAGAATCCGTTACCTTATACGCTCAGGTGTGGAACTTGCGGGAATACTGATAATAAGCTTCAGCGCGTTGCAAAGTTTTAGAGTAAAAAGCCTTAAAAAAAAACATCGGCTATGATCGTGAAACTGATTGAGGGATTATCGTAGGATATGTAATGTAAACAGTCGAACACTTTCTGAACTCGTAATCAGGGGCAACATCGAGGCGGCTTTCAGTGCATATATCACGTTAAATAATCAATCGCTTCTTCAACCGTGTTGAACGACAGCAGGATCGAGGATATCTCCATCATATCGTACACGTCATATACGTCAGGGCGCATGCCGATTAATACCAGGTCTCCTTTTTGCTCCCTTATTTCCTGTGTCTCACGCAGCAACACCCCCCAGCCGGAGCTGCTGATATAGCTGACTTTCTCCAGATTCATAATAATTCCGCGTCTCTTACTTTTTACCTGTTCAGCAAGTTCTCCTTCAAGCATCCGCACCGTTGTCTCGTCGATATATCCGACGATTGACAATACGACAATATCCCCTTTTTCCCCCGCAGGCATTTCGACTATTCGAAAATCATTCAACGGTTACACCTCACTGATCAGTCTGTATTCAATCTGGATATCCAGCCGACCTGCAGCCGGTTGGATTGGTTCTTCTACCGGCACAACATCTACTTCCAATCAAGCGACAGTATCTCCGGCATCTCCCTGATTACTCCTAATATGATCTTGAACTGCTTCTCATCCATGACCTGCAGACGGAACCTGGCTTTCGCCCTGCCGTCATGCTCGGTCTGGAGGTGGAGCTCGACAATATTTGCATTCGACCCGGTTATTACAGTTGCCAGATCCATGAGAAGGCCGGTTCTGTCCTTCGATAAGATATCCAGGCTGTACGTCTTTTTTGCCTTCTCCTCCCACTCGATGCCGATCATCCTTGTTTCGAAATCACGGGTTGCCCTGAGGTTGTTGCATTCCGCCCTGTGCACGGTGATGCCCTTGCCCCGTGTGATATACCCGACGATATTATCACCGGGATGCGGGTTGCAGCACCTGGCAAGGTGAAACTGCACGTTTTTTTCACCGTCGGCAACGAGCCTGTACTCCGCGATTGTCTCTCTTTGCCGAAGCATTCCCTTTGAAGAGCGTTTCTTCTTTACCACAGGCTCCTTTTCAGGTTCCTGCGGTTTTTCCTCTTCGTGCACTGCATCCAGCTTGCTGAAAAACGCGCGGATCTTGTGCCTGGCGCGGGAGGTCTTCACCACATCTAACCACTCACGGCTCGGTTTTGCATTTTTTGCCGTCATTATTTCGACGACCTCGCAGCTATGAAGCGGCTTTCTGAGCGGGACGATGCGCCCGTTGCTCTTTGCCCCGATGCAGTGGTGCCCGACTTCGGTATGTATCTTATACGCGAAATCGATGGGGGTCGAGCCGAAGGGCAGCTCGATAACATCTCCTTTTGGCGAGAACACATATATTTCATCAACAAGAAGGTCTTTCTGCAGGTCTTCCATAAAACCGGTTGGGTTGTCCAGATTTTCCTTCCAGTTTTTGAGCTTTTTCAGCCACCTGAGGTCCTTCTCGATGCTCGATATCTCCCTCTTTCCCTCTTTGTACGCCCAGTGGGCGGCTATGCCCTCTTCTGCAATGAAATCCATATCACGTGAGCGTATCTGTACCTCAAGCGACCTGCCTTCCGGGCCGACAAGCGTTGTGTGGAGGGCCTGGTACATGTTGGTTTTGGGCATGGCGATATAATCCTTGAACCTTCCCCGGACCGGCTTCCAGAGCCTGTGCACGATACCGAGCGCTTCGTAGCACTCACGCACACCCTTCGTAATGATACGGATGGCGAAGAGGTCCATAATCTCATCGAGGGCCCTCTCCTTCTCCTTCATCTTATTGTATATGCTGTAGAAATGCTTCGCGCGCCCGCTGATCTGGGCGCTGATGCCGTACTCTTTGAAAGCTTTTGTGAGTATCTCCTTCACACGCTCCACATAACGCTCCCGGCTGTCCCTGGTGTTCGCGATATAATTTTTTATATCCTCATAGATATCGGGCTCCAGGTGCTTCAGGGCGAGGTCCTCGAGCTCGACCTTGATCCTCGCCATACCGAGCCTGCCGGCAAGCGGCGCGTATATGTCGAGGGTCTCCCGCGCGATGCGCTGCCTCTTCTCATCATCAAGGTACTGGAGCGTTCTCATGTTATGGATCTTGTCCGCAAGCTTTATAAGAATAACCCGTATATCGTTCACCATCGACAGGAGCATCTTGCGGATGTTTTCCGCCTGTGTCTGCTTGATGTTCTCCGATTTTATAATCGAGATCTTGGTAACTCCGTCAACCAGATCCGAGATACCCGGGCCGAACTGCGCCTGTAAATCCTTGAGAGTGATCCCGGTATCTTCAACCGTATCATGCAGAAGGCCCGCGGATATGACCTCCGCATCAAATCCCATTTCAAAGAGCATTCGCGCTACATGCAGCGGATGGGTTATATAAGGCTCTCCCGATAACCGTTTCTGATCTGCATGGGCTCTGGCTGCAAATTCCAATGCCCTGTTTAAGATGATATTTTCACTCTTTGTGAAGCGCTTGAGATCGATGTATCTGTTGGTTCTGTCTGTGCCCGGAATCTTTTTCTTTACACTTACGTTTTTCATCGATCGGTTTACCTTATTTGAACTCTCTCATTTCACCCAGACCGGAACCATGCCTTACAGTCAGCATGAGGCCAAAAGTCTGATGACTACATGTATATTAAATGTAGCATATTTCCTGCGACAAGAACAGGGGCTTTGTATTGGTTCTCCTCATCCATCCAGCCCCACACCACTCGAATCTTTGCCGGGTCATGACCGCTATCTCTCACAATGGTGTTGATGGTGTGCCGGAAGCTATGGGGAGTCAGCCACCTGTCATCCGTCTCGATTTGAGCACGCCGGAGAACTCTTTTAAAACGACTGCGTCACCATGTCTCGCCAACCCGTGACTCGTCATCGTAGCAGAACAGAAAATCATCTGGCTAAAGGTGCAATGATTCAAGGTGCAGATTGTCGAACTTCTCAATAATCGGGATGAGAGTGGAACAATCCGGCTTCTGCCGGACTTGGTATCACCGATCTCATCTCGGCCTTTCCATGCGTCTGTTATGTTCAAGGACTGATCAGTAAAACTGATGTGTCGCCAGCGGAGCACCAGCAGCTCACCTTTTCGTGCTCCGCTGACCCATATGAGAAAGAAAAGAGTTTGAAAAACAAGGCTAATAACTAACGACATCAGTTGATTTATAGCTTTCATCAGGCAAAGATTTGACATTCTCCAATCTTCGACATATAATATCTATAGAAGGAGCTACTATATATAATGAACATTGGACACACTTCAAGAACAAAGCTCAAGGGGTCTCAGGTGGGCGTTGAGCTTGTACGGAGACTTGCTGCTGAAGGAGATCGCGTCTTTTCTATTGATCGTGCTCGAGAACTCGGGTCGGAAGTGGGTCTGAAGGACTCCTATCTGATAGAAGCGCTCTACCACCTTCGCAGAGGCGGATGGATAATTTCCCTCCGACGTGGCCTCTATGCCCTCTCCTCCTCAGTCCCTGGCGCAATGGCTGCCCATGAGTTTGAGGTAGCCATGGCCTTAGTTACTCCCGCGGCAATAAGCCATTGGTCAGCTTTACACTATCATGGCCTGACAGAACAGGCTCCTAGGAAAGTATTCGTGCTTACGACTACCGAGGCTTCCATACCCCGGCTGCGAAAACCACATGCGAAAAGTGCCAGTAATGGATATCCGGTTGGTGATACGCTCTACCAATTCGTTCAGATCAAGCCAGATCGCTATTTCGGAATCAAGAAGGTTTGGATTGATGATGCCCGTGTAACGATTACCGATCCAGAGAGGACGTTGCTAGATGGTCTATCCATGCCTCAGTACTGCGGAGATTTCTCTGAGGTTTTGCATGCCTTCGAGGATAGAGGTAAGGAGCTTGATCTAAATCAGATTATCGAGTATGCCCTCAAGTTTGGTGTGGTTATAGCGAGGCGCCTCGGCTGGGTGTTGGAACGACAGGGTATAAAACTTGCGAGCTTGGAACCGCTAATGGAACTGCCTATTAAGGGTTACCGGAAGCTTGATCCAACAGGTCCGCGGAAGGGGCACTGTAACCGACGCTGGATGATTCAAGAAAACCTTCCGGGGAAAATCAAGATATGAAATCGCTGCGCATACGGTTGCAGGAGGCACGGAAAAGTCTAGGCACTCCATAGGAAATACTCGAACGAGATTACATTCTCTCATGGATTCTTGCTGGCATCAGTCATGTGAGATTACTTGAGGATACGCTGGTTTGCAAAGGAGGGACTGCGCTCAAGAAGTGTTACTTTGGAGAGTATCGTTTCTCCGAGGATTTAGACTTTTCTGGCTTAAGGGGCGTTCCAACCGGAGAGGTTATGGAAAGTGCAATCCGGGAAGCCTGTAATATGGCAGTAAACTTACTTGAAGAGTACGCACCGGTGAGAATCGAATTCGAGCGGTACACCGAACGAGATCCACATCCTAAAGGCCAGGAAGCTTTCACGATTCATGCTCAGTTGCCATGGCAGCGGAAACCTCAAACCCGGGTGATGATTGAAACGGCGATAGATGAGAAGATATTCAAGCCTGTGAAAAAGCGGACTATCATCCACGAATATGGCGAGCATCTAGAAGTGGAAGTCCTTGTGTATGCACTGGAAGAGATCGTAGCTGAGAAACTCCGTGCGATTCTCCAACATGTGGAGAGGCTTCAAGCAAGAGGTTGGAGTCGTTCCCGCGCACGAGATTACTATGACCTTTGGCGTATTTTCAGCACTTACCGAAATCAGTTAGACTTGTCGGGATTTTCTTCATTCCTGCAAGACAAATGCGAGGTGCGGAAAGTATCCTTCAAAGGTCCCGAGGATTTCTTTCAGAAAAAAATGCTGGAATATGTAGAAAAAAGTTGGGACCAGTGGCTTGGCCCCTTGGTTCCTGAGCTTCCCGCTTTCGCCACAGTGATTGGCGAACTGCGACCCCAAATCGTATCCTTACTATCTGTAGAACGATAATCGAGATCCTTTCCCTAGAATGGTTTGTTGTTTAATAAATTTTCCCGCAAATTTAACAACGGTTCCAAATTATTCTCTATATCGAGCGAAAAATCCATTTTGGGTTTCTCTTTTTTTCAGGCTAATCAACATCAAAACGCATATTTTCTTTGACAGTCGGATGGCTTACGGCGTTCTTACCCAGGGACATACCAAACTTTTATCCTGGTGTAAGTACCATCACGCGGTCATAACCCGAAAGGTCTTGAAGCACCTTTTTGACTTTCCATCCGTGCCCTATGCCCAGGTTCGTTACATCGTCCTTAAGGTCGGGGCTTATTTCAATGATGAGAAGGCCGTCCGGGTTCAGATGTGTTTGCGATTCAGAAAGCAGCACCCGGTACGCCGTCAGCCCGTCTTTGCCGCCGTCAAGCGCCCTGGCCGGCTCAAACAGGCGTATCCCAGGCTGCAGTCCGGCAAACTCACCGGTCTTGACATACGGGGGGTTGCTCGCAATGACATCGAAGCACTGTCCGGAAAGCTTTTTAAAATAATCGCTTTTTATAAAAATGATTTTATTATTGCCGAGAAGATTTTTCGCATTGCAGGCTGCAATACGCACCGCTTTCCTGTCAATATCAATCGCCGTAACCCGGCAATCCGGTACATGAAACTTTACCGACACGGCAATCGCGCCGCAGCCCGTTCCCACGTCGAGCATCGAGGCAGGATGAAGCGCTGCTATCTCTTCTACCAGGGTCTCTGTTTCGGGCCGCGGAATCAGTGTGTGCCTGTTCACCTGAAACGTGAGGGAGTAAAACTCCTTGACACCGGTAATATAGGCCACCGGCTCTCCACAGGCCCGCCTTTTTTTAACTCTCTCCCACGCCACTTTTTCTGATTTCGAAAGTATGTACTCCGGGTGGGTGAGAATAAACTCTTTCGACCTTTTCAGCACAAACGACAGTAATGGAAGGATATCCGAATGGGCGAGGATACTACGTGATGCGGATAGTATATCAGATATATGCGTAGCCGTATTCAAGGGCATTACGTGCTCACTGCGAGACCCCGACCTTCTGCAGCCTCTCCCTCGCTTCGGCTTCGGTAAGCGCGTCGATGAGCTCGAAGAGGTCACCCTCCATAATCAGATCGAGCTTATACAGAGTGAGCCCGATACGGTGGTCGGTCACGCGGTTTTGCGGAAAGTTATAGGTGCGGATGCGCTCCGAGCGGTCGCCGCTTCCAACCTGGCTTTTTCTCTTTTTGGCCTCGGTGTCCTTGCGCTCGCTTTCGGCCTTCTCAAAAAGCCGGGCCCGTAAAACCTTCAGCGCCCGTTCCTTGTTTTTCAGTTGAGATTTCTCGTCCTGGCAGGTCACCACCACTCCTGTCGGAACATGGGTGATGCGCACGGCTGAATCCGTGGTATTGACATGCTGGCCGCCGTGTCCCCGCGCGCGGAAAACGTCCACTCGCAGGTCTTCGGACACTATCTCGATATCTGTCTCCTCAGGTTCGGGAAGCACCGCAACCGTCACGGCCGACGTGTGGATTCTTCCGCCGGATTCCGTTACCGGAATACGCTGCACCCGATGCACCCCCATCTCGAACTTCAGTTTCCGGTACACACCCTTGCCGGAGATATTGAAAATAATCTCCTTGAAGCCGCCGACACCGATCTCGTTGCTGCTCATGATCTCGATATTCCAGCGGTTTCGCTCACAGAACCTGCTGTACATCCTGAAAAGATCCGAAGCGAACAGCGCCGCTTCATCACCACCGGTGCCGGCACGGATCTCCATCATGATATTTTTTCCATCAAGCGGATCGGGAGGAATGAGCGCAAGAAGCATCTTGCTCTCGGTTTCAGATTTCAGGCGATCGAGGCTCTCTATTTCACCGTGTATTTCTTCCTTCAGCCCCTCATCATCGGTCGAATCGAGCATCTCCCTGTATTCCTGTACATCCTTCTCCAACTTTTCAAGCTTCATCATGTCATTGATAATCTTCGAGATGCTGTTGAACTCACGGGTCAGTTCGGCATACCGGGCTTTGTCCGATGAAACTTCCGGATCAAGAAGCTTTTTTTCAAGTGAATTGTATTTTTGCTGCAGCTCCTGTAATGTATACACGCTGTTTTATCCTCCGGTTTACAGACAACAACTAGTACTACAGCGATACTTACCGATTATATGGTATAAAATGTACTTTGTTTACACAACACAGAGTTTATTTACTACCACAATTAAACTTATAGTAATCGCTTTTTAGATGTAAAGTATCGCTGCAGCACTAGAACCCGCCCCCTGCGATGAGCTGTGTTATGAATCCCAGGATTTTAGGGAGGAGAAGATACCGCACAAGTATAATTATGACAAGCGCGGCGAAACTGCTGATATCGAATCTTCCCTGCTCCTGCACCTTCAGGGCGTTTCGGATGGGGCGGACAACCGGCTCGGAGATCATGAACACCGCCGCAATAAACGGGTTGTTCGTTCTCGGTCGAATAAACCCAAAAATAAACCGAAGAGCCGTGGCTGCCAAAAAAATGAAAAGTATGAAGTAGATGAATCGAAAAAAAAGGACAATAATAAGAGAACCGAACAGCGCCGGGGTGATATGGCCTCTCAAGATAAGATTGTACACAAGCTCCTGCAGGAGGTAGAGGAGATAGAAGGCGAGAATGGGGCTGAAGTCTATTCCCCCTATTCGAAGAAAACGGACATTTGCAAAGAGCTTGAGGTACGGGTCTGTCAGACTGCAGATAAACCGCACGATAGGGTTGAACATATTGGGTCGAAGCCACGCGAACAACACCCGTAAAAATATCAAAATTATATAGATGGAAAAAATCAGGCGAACAATATTCGCAAGGTATATCATAAAAGAGCCCCGGTGTCAGATTTACATCAAATATAGCACCGGTTAATAACGATATCAAAGTAATTATTGCTGTAAGGCAAATCGTCAGGAAGATCCGCCGAACCGGTACATCGACAGCTGAAATCCTTACCCGTCGAGCAGAAGCCGGGCGAATTTTATGGACAGGATCTTTGTCTTCGTGTCGTCCGCCCTCGACGGAACAACGATAGGGCAGCTTCCTCCGAGCACCACGCCCGCGGCAGGCCCGCGCTGAAGGCAGGTAATGGTTTTCCAGATCACGTTACCGGTTTCAATATTGGGAACGATGAGCACGTTCGCCCGGCCGGCAACACTTCCCCCGATTCCCTTCTCGGCCGCCTTCCTGTAATCGAGAGCATTATCAAATGCAAACGGTCCATCGACAATGCAGTCACCGAACAGGCCCGTTTCAGCGTATTTCTTCATTAAAAAAGCGTCGAGCGTCGCGGGCATTGCCGGCAGTTTCACCTTCTCCACCGCCGCAAGCATTGCAGCACGAATCCTGCGTATCCCGATCCGCCGCGCTGCATCAACCGCGTTTCGGACGATCTGTATTTTTCGTGAAAAATTGGGGAGTATATTGATTGCGGCATCGGACATGAGAAAAACCCTCTTTGTTTCCGGTATCTCTAACATCCCGACATGGCTCAGTATCCTGTCGGTCCTCACCCTCCAGCGCGGGTCAAGAAGCACGTGTATAAAATCTCCCGTTCCGACAAGCCCTTTCATAATAAAATCAGCTTCATTATCGTGAAGCAGCGATGCGCCTTGCTCGAGTATATTGTCATCCGAAGCCTCAACAAACACGAAGTCTTTTTTTATGCCGAGCTTCCGGATTAATTCATTCATCTTTTTGCGGTTTCCAACAAGAATCGGCTGCGCAACATTTTCCTGCGCAGCAGCTGCCGCCGCTTCCAATGACGCAGTATCATAGGGGCGAACAATAACCAGGCGGGCAGGCTTCATGCCTGTGAACCTGTTGAGAACCGCATGCATATCGTACAGGTCACCGTCCTGCACAGCAACGCTCTCTGCACGCTCTTTCATAGATACCTCCACAACACTGCCGTCTAACTCCTGGGTCTCACAGATTAATTGCCGTCCATGCCGTTACGGTGCCGTTACTGCTATTTTCCCGGAGCGGGACATCTCGATAATTCCGTGTGACTTCAGCATCCTTACCATACCGTCGACCCGTTTTTCCTCCGCATGGAGCGCAAGAACCATCGCCGTATCGGAAACCGCAATCACCTGCGCGTTGAAAAGCTCGGCAACCTGAAGCACCTGCGGTATCTCCTCCGCTTTTATCCTGATCTTTATTAAAAGCAGCTCCATTGCTATGAGCTCGCCCTCCTTAAAATCGTGGAGCTTGATTACATCATCGAGGTTATTAAGGCGCTTTTCCGCACCCCGCACCGTCTCCCTGTCGGCGTCAACGACAATGGTCATCCTTGATTTATCTTCCTCCTCGATTTCACCGGCGGCAAGCGAATAGATGTTTACACCCTCTCGGGCAAAGGATTCGGCGATCTTTGCAAGAACACCGGGCCTGTTGTATACAAGGCATGAAAGCGTATGTTTCATCTTCTCCCCCATTTTCTGCAGACAGGCGAGTACACATACTCCCGCTATTGACTAAAGCGGGGAACCATTGCTATAATGTAATAGATCAATACCGTATATCTGATATACTACTCTAGTTACTACAATCTGTAACGAAAAAAAACAAATAAAAACCGGTTCGTGTATGGTGCAAAATCGAATGAAAAGCCGGAATGAGCCGGCAGGCTCGACATCCTGGAGGACTGCATGAAAGACGTAGAGAAAGAGGCCCGGGAATTCTGGGCAAAAAAAGAGGAGGAAAAAGGCGGGAAAGTTCAGTTTTACACCTTTGCCACCTATTTGGGGAGGTGGTCCGATCGGAGTGTGGCACTTGGCGGGCTTGCATACATCATAAAAAACAACATCTATTTCGAGGATTTTGAAAAGGAAAACTGGATGATGCGAATTGTGCAGCGGAAGAGCAAGTATGAAAAAACAGAGTTCAGCATCGATATAAACGACATTTCAGAGGCGAAGATCACCTCGAGGAACAGCGCTTTGAACTGCATCGAAGGTTTTATCGAGCCGGGAAACACAAAAACCCTTGTGCCTCTCATGAAACTACTTGCAAAACCCGTTGTGCAGATTAATCTGAAAACCGGTTCCGCCCTGTTTTTCGAGATAATGAAGGCGGGAGAATTCATCAACGCTCTTCATGCTGTGTAAAAGGCCGACTGTGAGCAGGTTGTTCAAATCTTTCGCCTTATCCTGCGCATCTAGCACCCTTCATTACGCACCAGAGCTGTAAACTTATTTTCGCTGTATTCCTTAACATCCGCATTCAGGCATTCATAAATATGGAGGAGATTCTTCGCCCGCTCGGTAAGCACGGTATATCCTCCGCCGGTCCCTCCGCGCGATCGCTCAAGAAGCTTTATCCCCAGGTTTTCCTCCGCCCTTCCCAGGTGCGCCCACGCGCTTTTAAACGACATGTTCAGTTTTTTAGCCGCTTTTGAGATGGAGCCTTCTCGTTCGATTGTTTTTAACAGCATGTACCTGCCCTCTCCGAAAACCGGCCTGCCGTCCTCTTCAAACCAGACCTTCACCTGTACGTTCATGGCGACTCACTAAAACCGAATCGGAAAGAATTGGGAATCGGGCGGAGAATTAAATGATATGGTAATCATAGTATACACCCATCCATTTGTCAATTTCTGGTTTAACATAGAATTATTTGTGCGTATAAGGCCTGGTTCTCTCCATAATATAAAAAATGCATCCTCTCATAACGTCGACTTCAGGGTGGATAAACTTATTCGACCTGCCACAGGCATTTTAGCGTTTTCATTTACCGCCGACTGTAGCCCTGATGACTGCAAAGCCTTCCTCTTCCATTGCTTCGGCAACCCTGCTCTGAAGCTCTTTGCCCGGGGTAAGAGCGACCATGTAGCCTCCCATGCCGCCGCCTGTGAGCTTTGCACCGAGAGCGCCTTTTTTTCGCGCAAGGTTGCAGAGGTATATCAGCCTTTCATGGGAAAGCCCCATGTCGATGAGTATGCTGTGATTTTCAGTCATGATCTTCCCGATGGTTTCAAGATCGTATGCCTCGAGGGCTTTCTTCACACCGAAAGCCTGTTCGGTGATAAGCTCAAGTCTCTTCCTGAATCCTTCGGAGTCTTTATTCTGCTCCCGCTCGACGAGCTCGTCGAGCTTTCTCGTGTCCGCAGAAACACCGCTGTTTCCTAAAACGACCTCAACCGGCCTCTTCACCTTAATCTTCTCCACAATTTTTTGTTCTTTATTTCCGTCCCTGAGCTGAAAGAGCATCAGGCCGCCGTAGCAGGATGCCGTATTGTCGACACCGCTCGGTTCGCCATGATAGGCGAACTCCCCTTCCCAGGCGATATGGTTGATCTCGTCTACCGACAGGCCAAGATCAAACTCATCGTTCAGCGCGCGTGCAAGCGACACACAGCCCGCCGCACTCGCCCCTACACCGCTTCCCGCAAGGAGACTGCCGCCGAGGGTTATTCTGATCGGTGTTTTATCCGTATCGATGCCCGTTACATTCAATATCCTGCTGATCGATTGGACCTGGAGTTTTTCCTTGCTCTTCTTGTATCCGGGCACTTCTTTTCTATTGTCATTCAGCACCCATCCCTTTCCCTCTGTCCGTTCAACCGTTGCTTCTGTCTCATAGGGTATTGATGATACAACAGCAGGAACACCCTCAAGAACAAACTGGTCTCCGATCAGTATTGTTTTCCCGTATCCCGTTCCTCTACCCATATCTCCCTCCCATAGACCTTTTTCATACCAAGATTTTTTTTCGAATATATTCCTATCTCAGGCAGCAGGCCAGCGGTAAGCTGAATGGGTTGCTCCGACCTGAAACCGGCTGAATCCATGCTATTCTCCGAGCAGTTTCTCCATCTCCTCGATCACCTGTGCCTCTTTGCCGATACCAACGGTCGTTGCTGCAGTCAGGCTGTGGCACGCGTCGGAAAACCCTCCGAGCCGCCTCGTTGCCTCAGGCAGGAGCACATCAAGGCCCATTTTTTTCCCAGCCCTGATCATATTTTCCATTGCAGGCGGAACACGCATTGATATCTTTACCTGATTGATTTCAATATCGCCGAACCCCGGAATAATGTTGGGTATTAATTGAAATCCGGCAATATACTTATCCCTGTCAATAAAATCCATGCGCCTGGTTGCATCGCAGAATGCGCCCACCATTTTGACTCCCATAGGCGAGAACCTGTCGTGGAGGTGAAACCACTGTATATTGGGCGTATACCGCATTTTCCCGTTTTCAAGCTGCCTGATTTCATCCGTAAACAGCCTGTCCTTCACCTTTTTGAGGTTTTCGACCACCCTGTCGGATCGGGGAGAAAATCCTTCGAGGCAGACCTGTACGCCTGTATCCGGACCGTTCTCATAGTACCCGGCTCCCCCGAGAACATCAAGGTACTCCTCAAAGGCATCACCAGGTATACCTCCCTTTGCAGTGTGAAAGATATACCGCTTTCCCTCCTTTTGAGTTTCGTCGATTTCGACGCTCCCCTGTTTGACAGCTTCGAGTGCCGCATTCAGGTTTTCGCTGACAAGCTCGCCGTTGACAAAGAATTCGTCGCCCACCGCGCCAAGCGCCGCAAGATACGCAAGGTCGCTGTTTTTTTTGTCCATCAGCTTCGAAAACAGGTAGCATGTTGTTGAGGCCGAGATGTCCCTGTCTCCTTTCAGTCCGAAGAGGTCCGGGTCGAGGTTGAGAACCCTCGGGTCCCCGGATTTTTCCGCGACATGATGATCGAGTATGACAACGAGATTCTTCCCTCTGTTCAGTTGTGCGAGAAGCGGATCGATCCTGCCGGCAAAATCGGCAAATACCAGGAGCGCGCCCTCCATACCAAAGATTTTTTGTAATACTGCGGGGTACGGTTTTTCAAGCGCGATACGTGTAACCCCATAGCCTTTTCTGACGAAGGCCCTGGTTAAAATTGCGCCTGAGGTAAGGCCGTCCGTGTCGTTGTGGTGAAAAAGAGTTATATTCTGTGCGGGCCATCTCTCCATCGTTTCCAGCGCATGTTCCATTGCATGAAGAAGACCGGTATGCATGGTATTTTCCGTATTCAGAAAAGGTGCAGCCCCAGGCTGCAAGCAGACTTACGTCTGTGAGCACGCTCTCAACCGCTGATCCACGAGTCCGAACAGCAGGTGCGAGAACAAAAAAAGTGCAACCCGGATGGTTGCAAGCCAAACGACTGCAAGCCGTCAGGCTGTATCCTGCAACTCTAAATTACTCACTGTCAGAACAATATTTCAAGCGGAATCCGGCGTGAAACCCTCTTTTTCAGCGGGTTACCTTGACGGTGACGACAGGCCAGTCGTTGTTTCCATCGTAGTGGACGGGGTCGGTTTCTTTCTGCACATTCCCGTGAATATCGGTAGCCCGTACGTTCACGGTATATCTTCCCGGTTTGTCGAATCGGAGGTTTGCTCGCCAGAAAACCCAGACATTATCCGCATCGATACTCTGGACTATATCCGCATTCTTCCACGTTTTTCCAAGATCCGTCGTTACCTCCACTTTTTTAATGCGCGTGCCCCCGAATGCGGCTCCGCCGATTTCAAGCGCCGTACCCGCTTTGACGTTTTTCCCTCTTTTTGGAAAGAATATCGTACTGTCGACTGCCATCGGCGGAGAGCAGTCCCAGCCCCGGTCCTCCCAGTAATCCTTGATAGGCCTATCTATTACCTCGATATCAGTAACCCATGCCGGCTGCTTTACACCGTAATATCCAGGGTTTAATATTCGCAGGGGAAAGCCCTGACGGGCCGGGATGACCTTGCCGTTCATGTACAGTGCACCGATAACCCCGTTGTTTTTGATCTGCTCCAGGGTGTGGGACGCATAGTATCCGTCTGCCGCTCTGTACTGAACACCTGTGGCTCTATCATCGATTCCAAGTGACTGCAGGAGGTCGTACAGCACAAACCCCTCCCAAACGGCTGTCGAGAGAAGCTGACCGCCCGGCGCGTTGCCAATACACTCAACAGTAAGAGGGACTTTAACCTTCGGAAGCGCCCTTAATTCATCTATACTGAACTTTCGCGGATTTTTAACAAACCCCTTTACCGTGAGACGGTAACGTCCTGCATCGATCTGGGGCACACTACCGATTCTCGTAATATAGTAATCTTCATTTTTTGTAATGAAATCGGGGAAATCTTCGCCCGGGAGCAGCACCGGACTACAGAGGACGATTAGTACTACCACCGCAAAGAAGCCACTCTTCATGTACACCATTCTTTCACTCCTTTTTGTGACATTATACCCGATTGCCGTATGCTTTTTCACCTTTTTTTATCATGGCTGTGATACTTTCGAGTCAACGTGTAAAAAGATTTTGACGGAAGGATAGCCTGTTTTCTATTCCGGAAACCTCTACAGGCTGTCAACACCTATTGCATCGTACAGGTCGTAGAGGGCCATGTTGTAGTTGTATATCGCGCTCAGGTACCCGAGCTGGGCTGCGTTGAGATTGAGCTGGGCGTCCTTGAGCCTTGTATTCGAGATAAGGCCGTTTACGTAGCTCTGCTTCGAGGTCGATAGAAACTTACCGGCCACTTCAACGCGTTTTTTTCCCGACGCTATTTTTGCCTTTTCCTCTTCAAGGCTCAATAGGATATTCTGTATTGAAAGACGTATGCCGCTCTCAAGCGAGCTGAGACCGGTCGTAAGGCTTTCCGCATCGAACTCCGATTTCTTCGCTCCCGCATTCTCGCTGCTCCACGGAAAAAGGGCCGAAAGCGGCATCTGCACGCCGACGCCGACCGTCAGCAGGTCGGTCCAGGAGCCTTTACCCGTGTATTTATTTTTACCGGTTATCGAATCGTACCCGCTCTGCACAGAGTAATTAGCGAAACCCGCAATGGAGGGGTATTTTGCCCGGCCTGCAAGGGTTTTCTGGTACTCCGCTGCATTGATGCCCGAACGGTACTGCTGAATATTGTAGTTGTTCTTCATGGCTGTTTCAACGAGCCTATCTCTATCGAGGCGGTGATACTCCGGTTTCAGATCACCGACGAGCTCGATATCGTACGTTTTTCCTCCCTGCTCCTCGATACCGAGGAGGTCCATCACCGCAAGAATGGCGAACTTCACCCTGTTTCGGGCCGATATAACCTCGGGCATGAAATTCTCGACATCCGACTCCGCGCTCAGCATATCTAATTCAGAACCCAGTCCCGCCTCAAACCGCTTTTTCGCGATATCGAGCGCCTCCTGCTTGTTTGCGAGGGTCGCCTCCTGAACAGAAACGACCTCTCTTGCAAGTATATACCCGTAAAACGCCCGTTTTATCTTAATGATAAGCGAGCGTTTCTCTTCTTCGAGCTCCAGCCTTGCAAGACTCATTCCCTCATTGGCAAGCTTTATGCCGGTTTTAATCTTTCCGAATGTAAAGATTGCCTGCTGTGCGCTGAGCTCCAGCATAATAGGGTCCTGTGCGGAAAGATACATCCCCGGTATAGTCACGGGGCCCTCACCGAGATCGAATGTCGTATTGTCCATCTTGGGCTGTTCGAAGAGATGCGAGTACGATACCGATGCCGACACATCGGTGTAGCGGGCTGCTTTCGCGCTCTGCAGGTCAGCACCGGCTGATGCCACTTTGAGCATCTTCTGCCTGATACTGCTGCTATTTTTGAGACCGAGGCCTATTGCCTGCTCGAGTGTGAGTTTGATGGTCTCAGCCTGTAGAACCATCGGAAAAAAAACCATTAATAAAAGCACAAGTGTCCCTGCAGCCTGTATATTGATCCTCTTGTTCCATTTCTTTATATGAATTCTTGCAGTCATATACGCCCCTCTTTCCTTCTTCTTATGGACTCAAATAGGTTTTATGGACTGTACATTCCCGGACTCAACCCCGCGGTACGGCCCGCGAACGTTTATTCACTTTCTGTCACTTTTCCCTTTGAAAACAGGTTGTACAGAGTGGGAATTATAAAAAGCGTCAGCAGGGATGAAACGATCAGACCGCCGATACTCACTATCCCCATCGGCTGCCTCAGCTCGGCCCCTGAAGACCCCAGGCCGAGCGCGAGCGGCAGCATTCCCAATATGATGGCTGACGTCGACATGATAATCGGCTTGAGCTTTACCGGGCATGCCTCTAACAGGGCCGACCTCGTGTCTCTGCCCTGCCTTTTCAACACGTTTGTATAATCCAGAAGCAGTATCGCGTTGTTCACCACGATGCCGACGAGCATTATTATAGCCATCATCGATACCATATTCATCGTCTGACCGGTTATAAACAGCGCGCCGAACACCCCGATTAGCGCGAGCGGCACGGTGCCAAGAATGAGAAGCGGCTGAAAGAGGTTTTCCAGAATGGCTGCAAGGAGCATGTAGGTGATGAGTATGGCGATCATAAAAGCCCTTCCCATATCCCGGGTCGTGTCCTGCATCATCTGGGCGCTGCCGCCCCATGTTATGCTGTATCCCTCAGGCAGTTTCAACCCGCCTATTTTTTTCTGTATGGAACCAACAACAGCCCCAAGCGGGTACCCCTGAGCAGGAGATCCGGTAAACTGTATGACACTGTACTTGTTTCTGTGCATGAGTTTGCTGTATCCCTGGTCGTACCGTACGTCGGCAAACTGGGCGAGACGGTAGACTCCGTCCCGGGACGCGATACTTATGTTTTCAATCTTCTCAGGAGAATCAACGGAGTCGTCTGACATCATTACCCGCACGTCGTACTCTTCGCCTCCCTCGCGGTAGGTTGTCGCCACCATCCCTTCAACCGCGCCTCTCAGGCTGAAGGCAAGATCGTATATATTCACACCGGCATTTTTCATCGCAACCCTGTCCGGAACGAGGGTTATCTCAGGCTTTCCGACCCTGGAGCTCGTGGTGAGGTTTACAAGACCCCGTACATTCTTCAGCTCATCGAGAATTTCGACCCTGTATTTTTCGAGTGTATCGGAATCATGGCCCTGCAGGTAAAATTCAACCGGGTAGCTTCCCCCGCCGGCGCCCATACCGATTGCCTGAACCCGTATCTTTGCATTTGGTATGTCGGCAAGCTCTCCCACAAGGAGATTTGCCACCGCCCTGTCGTTCAGTGTCCTCTCCCTCCTATCGACGAGCCGCACATCCATCGTTGCCATGTTGGTGCCCTGATCGAGCTCGCTGATACTCCCCAGGGTCGTCACCATATGCTCTACTTCAGGATGAGTCTGAATCCGTTGTTCTATTTGGGCCATGAGATCGGCCGTTTCAGAGAGGTTGTACCCCTGCGGGAGCTCTACCTCAACACTCAGGGCGCCCTGGTCCATTTCCGGCGAGAATTCGAACCCGATCTTCGTTGCCAGAAAGAGGCTGCCGATAAAAAGAATCACGGCCCCCGCAACCAGCAGAACGCCCCGGGATTTTTTCATGAAAATTCTCGTGAGAATGCGCTGATATCCCTGTTCCCATGAATGAAACATCGCTTCAAGCCGTTTGCCGATAGGGTGTTTCTTCCTGTCATGCTCGGGCAGTATAAGAGACGCGAGCATCGGGGTGAGGGTGAGCGAGATGAGGAGTGAAAAGATTGTGGCGAATACAACGGTCATGGCGAACTCTTTTAAAAAAATCCCCACCATTCCTTTCACCATAGCAAGCGGCAAAAATACCGCTACATTGGTCAGCGTCGAGGCCAGTACTGCGGTTGTAATCTCCGATGTGCCCCTGTCCGCTGCCTCAACCCGTGCATTCCCCATACCCATGTGCCGGAATATATTCTCGAGCACAACAACTGAATTGGTGACGAGTATTCCCACCGAAACCGACAGGCCCATGAGTGACATGACATTTTTTGTAAATCCCGCTCCTCTGAGGAGGAGGAATGTCGAAATTATGGAAACAGGCATTGCGAGTGACGCGATGAAGGTAGAACGGAGATCGTGCAGGAAAAAGAGCAGCACCCCTGCGGTGAGAACAATGCCGAGGAAGATATTCATGAGTGTATCGTCGACCGTGCTCTTTATAAACACCGAATCATCGTTTACAATGGTAAGATTATTCCCGGGCGGCAGGTCCGCCCTCAGTGATGGTAGAATTTTTTGTACACCGTCCGCTATCTCAACGGCGTTACCGTCCGGTGCCGGAATAATGCTGAGGAGTACGACGTTTTCATCCCTGGTCTTCGACCTGTTGTCGAAGTAGACCGTGCGCTGACGCACATCGGCGCTCGTATCTTTCACGCTGGCAAGCTTGCCGAGCTGTTTGGTGCCGAAAGGAGTCGGCACCTCGAGCGCTTTCAGTGCATCGACAGACCCCAGCTGCCCTTTCATGCGCACCGAGTACTCCTGCGAGCGCTCATCAAACTGGCCGCCGGGCATATCGATATTCTGCGCGGCAAGTATCTGACCGAGCTGTGTCAGGGAAATGGCATTCTGAAAGACAACCCTGTTGTCGAACTCAACGTGGATTTCCCTCTTCTCACCGCCCTTGATATCGACTCTGGCGACACCTTTTATTTGAGAGAGCCTGTTCTTCAGATTTTTCCGGGCAATGTCGTTGAGCTCTCTCGTCTCGAGGTTTCCGGAAAGGAGAATGTTTATAATGGGCCTCGCATTGATATCCACTTTTTCCACAACAGGAAGCTGGGCGTCTTTGGGAAATTGATTGAGTATAGAATCGATCTTATCCTTCACCTCCTGGTTCGCCACATTAACATCTTTACCGAGCTCAAACTCAATAAGCGTGATCCCGACGTTTTCCATTGCGTACGAGGTAAGTGTGTTGATACCGCTGATAGTAGAAACAACGTCCTCAACAGGCTTTATGATTTCCGTTTCAACTTCCTGAGGCCCGGCGCCGGGATACACGACCTGTATGGTAACATAGGGGAGCTTGATGCTCGGCATCAGGTTGAGCGGCACGTTGAAAAAGGCGAGCAGGCCGAACAGCGTGACCGCGAGGATAATCATGCTCATCATCACGGGTCTTTTAATCGATAACTTTGAAAGAAACATAGCTTTTCCCTATTACATTCGTTTTATTTTGCTGCCGTCTTCAAGAAGCATCTGCCCCTCGACGATGAGCTGATCTCCCGGGTTCAACCCCTCGGTGATCTCGACATCCGGGCCCTGATCCCGTCCCTCGACAACGGGTCTCTTTTCAGCCTTTCCGTTTGCCGCAACGTACACGAACCGCCCGCTTTTATCCTTAAAGATATCCTTCCTCTCTATCACAACGGCATTTGGATCTGAATAGGTCACGATGCGGACTTCCGCGGTAATGCCCATGGGTATACTGTTTTTGGGGTTGCCGAATTCGACAACCACACCGAATGCCTGTGTATCGCGGTTGAGGGCCATATCCACCTGGGTAACTTTGCCCCTGAAAACCATCCCGTTCCACTCCGCAGATGCCGGTTGTCCCGCACGGATATCGAGAATTTCTTTCTCCGTTGCCCAGACCTTGGCCCTCAGCCTGTCCGTCTGCGAAATGGTGAAAAGCTTATCGCCTGGCTTGACATCGTCTGATTCGCCCACGTTTATCTTTGTGATATATCCGCTTATGGGAGCCTTGACTTCGATCGTCTGCCGCGCGGTGTTCCAGTTTGCAGAGGCAACTTCAAAGCCTGCCTTCGCATTATCCAGGTCCTGACGCGACACACCTCCGCTCGAATAGAGATTTTTTATCCGCTCGTAGGATTTTTTCGCGCTCTCGTAGGCCACCTTTGCCTGATAATACCGCGCCGCCGGGTTATCGGTGGGAAAGCTCAGTATCACCTGGTCCTTTTGCACGTAGTCGCCGACTTTTGCGTATATTTTATCCACCCTGTCCGCAACCATTGAACTCCCCGAAGATTCCTCTATGCCCACGAGCTCTGCATTGTACAGCAGCCAGGTTTTAAAAGAACGGGGGGTAACAGGCTCTGTTTTTACGGGCACCCCCTCCTCGCGATATATCTGCTCGAGATTGTTGTTTGCAACCGGCCCGTCACTGCAGCCGTAAAAGGAAATTGCAATCAATGCGAGCAGCGGTAAAAGGCAAAATACTCTTTTCATCGTCGTATATTCCTTTCCTTCTTTATGGTATTCTGAGATTCATCCGGCTGGCCGAACGTTTGAATAGCGCCGCGTTACGGCGGCAGATATTATTGATAACGTGGTATTTAGAAATACACCACCATTTCTGATATTCCGTTTAATACTGCTCCTGTGTAACAATCCCCTTCAAAAAAAGTTTAACAATATCCGGCACACTGTCCCTCAGTTCCGATAATGCCGGTTTGTGCAGATTTATCCCGATGGCGCCCGCAACGACAAATGCCGTCAGCCAGGCTGCATGTACGGGGTCGACATCATCCCGTATTTCGCCTGCCGCAATACCCTCTGTGACTATTTGATTCAGCACCTTCATGTATTTATCAGCCGTTTTTTCTCCTCTTTTTTTCAGAATATCAGACGCCTTCATCACCTTCAGGTTTGAAATAGCCACCATCTTCATCTGCCTGAAACCGACCAGGATTTCCTGCCTTGTAATCATATTGACGATAAGCCACCGCAGACGTGCTACCGGAGAAGCTGTCTGCTTCGCCGATTCCTCTATCAGTTTGTCAAGCCGTTTCTCAAACATTGTGAGTATATATTCGTACAGGTCAATCTTTGTTTTGAAATGCCAGTATACCGCGCCTCGCGTCAGACCAGCCTTCTCAGCCACATCCTCGATTCTCGTTGCCTGATAGCCGTTTATTTCAAAAAGCTCGACCGCTGATTCGACGATCTTTTTCTTCGTTTCCCCGGCTTCCTCTTTTGTTTTTCTCATGCACCGTTCCTTTTTTTACATACATGCATGAATGTATGCAAAAAGTAAAATCGAGTCAAGAAAAAAAATCGTTTCAAAGAAAATTTGCCTCATGTGTATTAATTTGCTATGTTCTTCTAAGTAACTTCTCGCAAGTTACTGTTTGATACTCGGCCGCGAAGCCGCGGCTTCTAAGAATCCTTTGTTTTGAGGGCCTTTTCCGAACCGTGCGCTTACGCACTCCAATAAACGAAAGGGTCCCGGTAGAGGATTTTTTTTACGCATTTCGAGCACAATGAGAGGACAGTATAATGAAAATGAGTATGAAAAATGCAGCCATCTTCGCCGCCATTGCCGTTTTTTTTGTCACTTTTACCCTGACAGCAGAAGGGGCTGACCGTAAAAGCAAAAAACGCTTGAAAAATGCTGTCGCTACCGTAAACGGTGAACCGATTTCAATAACAGATTTCGAACGGCAGGTAAATATAGCACGCCAACGCTACGCCAGCCAGGGCCAGAATATCGATGAAACACAGATGGGGGAATTCAGAAAGAAAGTACTCGATAATCTTATCGACAGCGAGCTTATCTATCAGGAGAGCAAAAAACAGGGCTACATTGCGGATGAGGAGCAGATTACCTCGCAGTTTGAAGGGATTAAAAAACAGTTTTCCGACGATAAGGAATTTGAGGCTGCTTTAAGCAGGATGAACTACACACAGGACTCCTTAAAAGAGGATATACGAAGAAGCATTACCGTGCAAAACTTCATTGAAAAAGAAATCGCCGCCTCCATCACCATCCCGGAAAAAGAATCGCGTGAGTATTACGGCAAACATCCGGAGGCTTTCAGTCAGCCGGAGCAAATCCGCGCGCGGCATATCCTTATCCTGGTTCCGGAGGGAGCGGATGAAAAAGCCGATCAGGCGGCGCTTAACAAAATAAAAGAAGTGCAGAAGAAGCTTCAAAACGGAGCGGATTTCGAGGCTCTTGCGAAAGAATACTCAGAGGGCCCGAGCGCCAAACAGGGCGGCGACCTCGGATTCTTTCAGCGAGGGCAGATGGTAAAGCCCTTTGAAGCTGCTGCATTTTCCCTGCAGCCCGGAGAGGTAAGTCCGATCGTTAAAACGCAGTACGGGTACCATCTGATAAAAGTCACCGACAAAAGGGCTGGAGTCAAAGTGCCCTACGAACATATGAAGAAACAAATCGATGAGTATCTGAAACAGGACAAGATACAGAAAAAAATTGGCAACCTTCTTGAAAAGATGCGGTTGGAAGCAACTATAGTTCGATTGTTGCCGGATCAAGCCGGGAAAAACACGTCTAAATAATGGGTATATTAGACAATGGAGACAGCATGCGTTTTCTATGAGCAGATTGCACCCAGACGGATACCCACAGGCAGCGTGGTGACCTTTCGGCGAAAGGACCGATGACTCTTACAGATTAAACCTGAAATTCATGATCTCACCGTCCTGAACCGAATACTCCTTTGCTTCAAGCCGGAGGGTCCCTCTTTCCTTGACGGCTTTAAAGGAGCCCGCGTCTATAAAATCTTCATACCGTACAGTTTCGGCTTTGATAAACCCCTTTGCAATGTCGGAGTGGATTTTTTCCGCAGCCTCCCGGGCGGTGCATCCCCTTCTAATATTCCATGCCCGCACTTCATCCTCACCGACGGTGAAAAAAGAAATAAGATCAAGCAGCATGTAGCACTTATTCACAAATCTTGCCATTACGGATTCCGCAAGGCCGATATCACGCAAGAATTCGCTCTGTTCATCAGCGCCCAGCTGACCGATCTCCTCCTCGATCTTCCCATATATCTTTATAGTTTCGTACCCGCGCTCACCGCAGTAAGAGAGAATAGTATTGTCCTGAAAATAGTCTTTCTCATCGGTATTAAGAGCCACAAGCATCGGTTTGGCGCTTAGAAACCTGAACCCGGAGATCAGCTTTTCCTCATCCTGATTGAGCCCCTGCTGAACGACCGGTATGCCCGTTTCAAGCCCCTGCCTCAAACGCAACAGAAGATCGTACTCTCTCCCCCTTTTGTGCTCCTTCTCGAGTCGTTGTGTGCGCTTTTCTATCTGCAGAAGATCGGTGAAAAACATCTCGTCTTCAATTTCTTTCATATCCCTCACAGGGTCTACCGTGCTGTACGGATGAGGAACTGCGTCGTTTCTGAAGTTCCTCAGCACGACTGCAACGGCATCGACCTCTCGTATCTGCTGCAGCATAGCCGCTGTAAATGATTTGTCATTGTCAAGTGAAATATCAACATCTCTGAACACCACCTGGGGATATGTGGTTTTCTTCGGATTGAATATTGATGACAGGACAGCCACCCTGTCATCAGGAACCGCAACCGTCGAAATGTTCGCACTGATTTCCCTGACCGAAGAGAGAGCGCGAAAGAGTGTTGTCTTGCCTGATTGTTTCAGGCCGATAATTCCCACCTGCATTGTATCACCTCATGTATTGTCGGGCTTTGAGAACCCTTCATGTGCAGTATCGATCGCTACTTCAGTATAGACAGGTATAAATATACCGAACAGATACTGTATAGAATAGAAGTTAGTCGTAGATTTTTCAGGAATGATAGTTTACAGAAAAAATGGAATCTACTTTTTGGGAAGCCGCATTTACAACGGCGTTTCATGCTACCCGGAGGGCATGTTACCCGAAGAGCATGTCACCCGGAGGGGCTCAAATATAAAAAAAGACCTGGCAACGACCTACTCTCCCACACAGTTACCCGTACAGTACCATCGGCGCTGGGGAGCTTAACTTCCGTGTTCGGTATGGAAACGGGTGTTTCCTCCCCGCTATGGTCACCAGATCAATTTAACATAATAATAGTACATTGAGAACAGAGTTTTCAATCAAAAGCGTTTCCGGCCGTTATCGCCGTCAATTCCCGTTTTCAGGGATTATTTCATACCCCATCACAGGAAAGATAAAATAATATGGTCAAGCCTCACGGTGTATTAGTACTGGTCGGCTAAATCCTTTACAGGACGTACACCTCCAGCCTATCAACCTTGTAATCTTCAAGGCACCTTCAGTTCTCTTAAAGAGAAAGGGATATCTAATCTTGAGGTGGGCTTCCCACTTAGATGCTTTCAGCGGTTATCTCTTCCGTACATAGCTACCCAGCAATGCCCCTGGCAGGACAACTGGTGCACCAGAGGTACGTCCACTCCGGTCCTCTCGTACTAGGAGCAGCTCCTCTCAAATATCCAACGCCTATGGCGGATAGGGACCGAACTGTCTCACGACGTTCTGAACCCAGCTCGCGTACCGCTTTAATTGGCGAACAGCCAAACCCTTGGGACCTGCTTCAGCCCCAGGATGCGATGAGCCGACATCGAGGTGCCAAACCTCCCCGTCGATGTGAACTCTTGGGGGAGATAAGCCTGTTATCCCCGGAGTACCTTTTATCCGTTGAGCGACGGCGCTTCCACACGCAACCGCCGGATCACTAAGACCTGCTTTCGCACCTGCTCGACTTGTAGGTCTCGCAGTCAAGCTCCCTTATGCCTTTACGCTCTACGCACGATTTCCGACCGTGCTGAGGGAACCTTCGCGCGCCCCCGTTACAATTTTGGAGGCGACCGCCCCAGTCAAACTGCCCGCCTAACACTGTCCCGTTCCCGGATAACGGTAAACGGTTAGAAATGCAATGTGATAAGGGTGGTATTTCAAGGGCGGCTCCATCCCGACTAGCGTCGAGATTTCACAGCCTCCCACCTATCCTACACATACCACATCAAATTCCAATATCAGGTTACAGTAAAGGTTCACGGGGTCTTTCCGTCCAGCCATAGGTAATCGGCATCTTCACCGATAATTCAATTTCACCGAGTCTCTTGCTGAGACAGCGCCCAGACCGTTACACCATTCGTGCAGGTCGGAACTTACCCGACAAGGAATTTCGCTCTATCTTGTTACTCCGCCCTGATACGTACCGGACGGGGCTGGGTCATTTCTGCCCAGCTCTGCATATCGCCATGCAGTACCGACTATATCTTTCCTAAAGAATTTTCTTCAGGATCCGGCGTATAGTCTGTGAGGATTTCCGGTAAAAACCGGATCTTTCCTGCTGATTATCTGCACTCAACGGATTGTCACTCCTCGTTCGGAGTACCGTGAGATACTCAGACTTCCCAGCATATAGCCAGATTTTACTAAGGCATTGATTCCCAATACCTTAGGACCGTTCGTGTTTGTTATACTGCATATACATACTGTGCAGCAGTCAGATCGTTTCCGTCTGACTCTCTATGTCGCCATAGAGACCGGACCATATCATTCCCGAGTAATCCACTCAGGATCCGGCGTATGGTCTCTGAGGATTCTCAAGTACCTTCCTTATTTTTTCTTCAGAATACCGACGTTTTCCGCCATCATTCATTTCACGGCGAATCACCATGATTTCATTGATTCCCCCTAATTCTAAATGTCTTCCCTCTGTCATAATCTTTGCAATCTGCTTGAACTTTGAAAAATCACGTTTCTTTTTCGCAGATAAAAAATTAAATCGATTAAAAAAGGGAATAACATTTTCCATTATCGCAGTAAGATTATTTACTTCATAATAGAAGACTCCGTCCTTCCGACTGCGTATTCGTCCACATTTCAAATATTTCTTACACAGCGAAAGGATAACTCTATCACGCTGGGAGATATTGAAACAAAGCGATATCTTCCAGGGTATCCTGTAGTCTTCTCGAGGGCGAAAGGAAACATTGAAACTTCCTTCACCATCTGCAAATCCTGCAAGATAGTATCCAATCTTAAGGGGAATGTTCTTGACTTGTAACATCGGCACTCCTCAAGGAAAGTTTTGAGCCTTTCCTGCTGATTGCCCGCACTCACAGATTGTCACTTCCACCTTATCTGGAACGTAAGTCCACGGTGATGAGTACTGTGAGATACACCGGGTTTCCCAGCATATAGCCAGATTTGTTTTCGGAACTACAGTGGTCCATTCTATAGTTACGGCCGCCGTTTACTGGGGCTTCAGTTCGCAGCTTCTTCGACGCAAGCGCCGAATAACCGCTCTCCTTAACCTTCCAGCACCGGGCAGGTGTCAGTCCCTATACGTCGTCTTGCGACTTAGCAGAGACATATGTTTTTGATAAACAGTCGCCTGGGCCATTTCTCTGCAACCCAATCCAGCTGAAACTTGCAAGAGCTTGACCGGATCGGGCCATCCTTCTCCCGAAGTTACGGATGCATTTTGCCGAGTTCCTTAGCAAGAGTTCTCTCGAGCGCCTTAGGATACTCACCCTACCTACCTGTGTCGGTTTTGGTACGGTCACCCTCATGACTCGCTTAGAGATTATTTCCCGGCAGTGTAGATCCTTCGAATTCGCCTTGCCGAAGCTCGGCTCTTGTTCACCCCTCAGCTTATGACAGCCCGGATTTTCCAAAGCTGCCAGCCTACAGGCTTAAACGGGGACAACCAACACCCCGATCGACATCACTTCCTGCGTCATCCCATCGCTCAGGCGTCATAAAGGTGGTACAGGAATATGAACCTGTTTCCCATCGACTACGCTTTTCAGCCTCGCCTTAGGGGCCGACTAACCCTGGGCAGATTAGCTTTACCCAGGAAACCTTAGGTTTTCGGCGTCCAGATTTCTCATCTGGATTATCGTTACTAATACCGGCATTCTCGCTTCTGATACCTCCAGCCGTCCTCACGGTCGACCTTCACAGGCTTACAGAACGCTCCCCTACCGTGCAGGTGATCCTCAGATCACCTGTACCCATGTCTTCGGTAATACGCTTAGCCCCGTTACATCTTCGGCGCAGAATCACTCGACCAGTGAGCTGTTACGCTTTCTTTCAAGGATGGCTGCCTCTAAGCCAACCTCCTGGCTGTCTTAGAAATCCCACTTCCTTTCCCACTGAGCGTATATTTAGGGACCTTAGACGATGGTCCGGGCTGTTTCCCTTTTGACCACGGAGCTTATCCCCCGCAGTCTGACTCCCTGACTCTAAACTTATGGCATTCGGAGTTTGGTTGGAGTTGGTACCCTGGTAAAGGCCCTAGTCCATTCAGTGCTCTACCACCATAAGTAAACATCAGAGGCTAGCCCTAAAGCTATTTCGGGGAGAACCAGCTATCGCCGAGTTTGTTTAGCCTTTCACTCCGACCCACAGCTCATCCCCTGAGTTTTCAACCTCAGTGGGTTCGGGCCTCCACTGTGTGTTACCACAGCTTCACCCTGGCCATGGGTAGATCACTCGGTTTCGGGTCTACTTGACATTACTTAACGCCCTATTCAGACTCGGTTTCCCTCCGGCTCCGGTACTTCAGTACCTTAACCTTGCAACACCAAGTAACTCGCCGGTCCATTCTACAAAAGGTACGCAGTCAGGCATTTCCAGGCAAGCCTGGACATAGCCCTCCCACTGCTTGTAGGCAAACGGTTTCAGGTACTATTTCACTACCCTCACGGGGTACTTTTCACCTTTCCCTCACGGTACTTGTTCACTATCGGTCGCTAGTGTGTATTTAGCCTTGGATGGTGGTCCACCCGGTTTCCCACAGGGTTCCACGTGTCCCATGGTACTCAGGAAGATGGACGCGGAGATCCCAATTCTTTAAATTACGGGACTATCACCCTCTTTGGTCGACCTTTCCAGTGTCATTCATCTAGAACGGGATTTTCTAACTCCACCCGGCTTCCAGTTAAGCCGGAAATCCACCCCCTACAACCCCCGCGCAGCAAGGGAACTGGCCTTTAACACTGTACGGGTTTGGGCTCTTCCCGTTTCGCTCGCCGCTACTCAGGGAATCTCTGTTTGATTTCTTTTCCTCGGGGTACTGAGATGTTTCAATTCCCCCGGTATAGCCCCCTCGCCCTATGTGTTCAGACGAGGATGATGCGGGATTAGCCGCATCGGGTTTTCCCATTCGGCAATCCCCGGATCAAAGCTTGTTTGCAACTCCCCGGGGCTTTTCGCAGCTTACCACGACCTTCATCGCCATCTAGCGCCTAGGCATCCACCGTCTGCCCTTATTCGCTTGACCATATTAGTTTAGCTTTCCTGTGTTGACGCTCTTGAATTAAAAACCCTTTTGTTCTCAATGTTGTCAAAGATCATGTTATCCGGATAGATACATCCGGATAATGTCACCGGTGTACATGCCGTTTACCGGCACACATACCGTTTACCGGTGACAATATTTTAAAACTTCTTCTAAGTAGCTTCGCGCAAATTACTGTTTGATACCGAGTCCTGTTAAGGATCGGCCGCGAAGTGGCATATCCCGCCAGGGACTTTCCCCAAGGGAACTTACGCCACTTTTTACTACCCTTGTTTGGAGGTGAGGGGATTTGAACCCCTGACCTACTGCGTGCAAGGCAGTTGCTCTCCCAGCTGAGCTACACCCCCGCAGG